>Ga0136611_10000144_pt1 | contig 41752 bp, 42 predicted proteins | sample AntDrymUQ2232306_2_FD_106645 | JGI IMG/M metagenome (GOLD analysis project Ga0136611, IMG submission 106645) | Polar desert sand microbial communities from Dry Valleys, Antarctica - metaG UQ223 (23.06) | ecosystem: Environmental > Terrestrial > Soil > Desert | place: Antarctica: Dry Valley... | reverse complement strand
ATGCCCGTTAAATTGATGTGGTCGCGGATAAGCATCAGGGAACCTTGCGCGAAATCGGTGTTGGTGCTGCCCGCCGCGTTTGTCAGAATCAAATTTTTCACGCCCAGCACGCCGAATGTGCGAACGGGAAAGACGACCTGATTGATGTCGTAGCCTTCGTAGTAATGAAAACGTCCCTGCTGCACGGCGACGGAAACGCCTTCGACTTCGCCGACTACCAACCTGCCCGCGTGTCCTTCAACAGTAGACTTTGAGAAATGTGGAATTTCTTCATACGGAATCACGACCGCATTTTCCACTTCGTCGGCAAACGCGCCCAAACCGCTTCCCAAAACGATGGCGGCTTTTATTTCTTTACTGTATTTCGATTTGATAAATTCGGCGGCTTCAGTCGCTTTTTCGTAATTCATAATAAAAGGAAACACAGATTAACACAGATAGCTAAAATTTTTAATCTACCTGTCTCGACCTGTATTTCTAAACGGCTGAATTATTTCTCTTTTCGATACGGAATGCCGAGTGCTTTCGGCGCGCGCGACAAACCGATAAATCCGGCGAGAACGATGATTGTCAAGACGTATGGAATAATTTGAATGAACTGCACGGGAACATTTTCGCCTGATGGCATTTTGATGTTAGCAAGCGGAATCGTCAGGGCTTCAGTGAAGCCGAAAAATAAGCAGGCGAACATCACTTGAACCGGTCGCCATTTCGCTAAAATTAGAGCGGCGAGTGCGATAAATCCGCGTCCCGCCGTCATCGCGCGCGTGAACAGCGAAGATTGTCCGATTGAAAGATACGCGCCGCCCGCCGCCGCCAAAATGCCCGATAAAACAACGGCGGTATAGCGCAGCCGAACGACGCTTACGCCCGCCGCGTCCGCCGCCGCCGGATTTTCGCCGACCGCGCGAAGCCGCAAACCGAACGGCGTTTTGTAAAGCACATACCAGCAAATCGGTACGAGCAGGAAAGCCAAAAAAGAAGCGATGTTAATGTCGAAAAAGCCGGGCAGCAAATTCGCTTTGCCGATTTGTTCGGTCGAACCCGCCGAATCGTAGATCGCGCTCGACAAAAGCGCGGGCAGACCGAGCATCAGGATATTGATGCCGAAACCGGCAACTACCTGGTCGGCTTCAAATTTAATACAGGTAACCGCGTAAACAAAAGCTACAACTGCGCCGGCGATCATCCCGCACAAAAATCCGAGAAATGGATTTCCCGATTCGTAAGTGACGACCGCCGCCGTGAACGCGCCCGCCAGCATCAAGCCTTCGAGCGCGATGTTGATTACGCCTGAACGCTCGGAAAACATCCCGCCGAGCGCGGCGAAAATCAGCGGCGTGGCAAATCTTATTGTCGAAAATAAAAGAGATAAAGTTATTATTTCGCTCATTTTTATCGTTTGGAAAATCTTTGCAGAGAAGCCACAAACAAAATCACCATCGCCTGCAGAACTTCGACCAAATCTTTGGAAACATATTCGGTAAACGCATCAACGAAAATTCCGCCGCGCAGTAGAATTGCAAAAAACAGCGCGGCGATAAAAACGCCGAGCGGATGATTTCTCCCCAAAAGCGCGACCGCGATTCCCAGGAATCCGACTTCGCCCGAAAAATCGTGGTAATAAAGATAACGGTTGCCCATCACCTCGCCGATAGCGACCATTCCCGCCAGACCGCCGGAAATCGTCATCGCAATAATGATTTGTTTTTTCGGCGAGATCCCGCCGTATTCCGCCGCGCTCGCGTTTTCGCCGACGGCGCGGAGTTCGTAGCCCCATTTTGTTTTCCAGAGGAAAATATAGACGAGAACGCACATCAGAATCGCCAGTAGAAACGCGACGCTGAGCGGAACGTAATCGGGCATTCCGGGAATGAATTGACTAATGCGCGGAATGTGCGCGGCTTCACCAATCGGCGCGGTTTGCAGAATCGCGTCGCCCGGAACTTTGTAATAATACTGCGTGAAATAGCTGACCAGCGCGATGGCGATAAAGTTGAGCATTATCGTATTGATAACTTCGTGCGAGCCGAATTTCGCTTTCAAAATGCCCGGAATCGCGCCCCAAATTCCGCCCGCGACCACCGCCGTCAGCATACACAGCGGCACGAGAACTATTGCAGGCAAACTCATCCACGAGTAATCAACATCTTTGCCGAAAACATTGACAATCGTTCCGCCGAACTTGATGCCGACCCACGCCGTCGCAAACGCTGCGACGTAAAGCTGACCTTCCGCACCGATGTTCAGCAAACCGCAGCGAAACGCGACCGCGACCGCCAAGCCGGTGAAGATAAGCGGCGTGGCGTAAAAAAGCATATATCCGACATCGCGCAGTGAGCCGAAAGAATTGCCGATCAGCAAGCCGAAGGTGGCAAACGGATTGTCGCCGATCAGGGCGACGATAATGCCGCCGACCACAAATGCCGCGATGACTGCGGAAAGCGGCGAAAGAACTTCACGAAGAATTTTCATTTTATTATTAAAAGACTGAACGAAAGTAAATATACATAACAACTATGCAAAGTGTCATCCCGAAATTAGGAATTTCGATTTTTTACCAAATAAAATTTTCGCTCCAAGATTTGACAAGAAAGGACTCAGATTTTATTATCTTACAAGGCTAAGAATTTTACATAAGTATCAAAGTTATGAGATTTGACAGATTTACAATACGCGGACAGGAAGCCGTTCAGGAGGCAATCGGAGTTGCCGAAAAAAACCAAAATCAACAGGTCGAGCCGGAACATTTAATTGTTTCAATGCTCGAACAGAAAGAAGGAACGGTCAAACCGATTCTCGGAAAAATCGGCGCGAACGCGAACACGATTTTAAAGGACGTGCAGGCGGCGATTGCCCGTTTTCCGACGGTTACGGGCGGGCAGCAATATTTCAGTTCGCGTTTCAATACCGTCACGCAAAACGCGCAAAAGGAAGCTGAAGCGATGCAGGACGAATACGTTTCGACCGAGCATTTGCTTCTCGCTATCGCCGAAGAAAAAGAAGGCGATGCGGGACGGATTTTGCGCTCGAACGGGATTACGAAAGAAGATGTTAAAAAGGTGGTTGAAGAAATGCGCGGCGGTTCGCGCATCACCGAACAGAACGCCGAAGAGAATTTTCAGGCGTTGGAAAAGTATTCGATAGATTTGACCGAACGAGCCAGAAAGGGAAAACTCGATCCGGTAATCGGGCGCGACGACGAAATTCGTCGGACGATTCAGGTTTTGTCACGCCGCACGAAAAACAATCCGGTTTTAATCGGCGAACCGGGCGTCGGGAAAACGGCGATTGTCGAAGGTTTGGCGCAGCGCATCATTTCTGGCGACGTGCCGGAAACTTTGAAAAATAAAAAACTCGTCGGGCTTGATTTAGGTTCGATGCTCGCGGGCGCGAAATATCGCGGCGAGTTTGAAGATCGTCTGAAAGCGGTTTTGAAGGAAATAGAAAAGAGCGACGGGCAGATTGTTTTGTTTATTGACGAACTGCACACGCTCGTCGGCGCGGGCGCGTCCGAAGGCGCGATTGATGCGTCGAATATGTTGAAACCGGCGCTCGCGCGCGGAACTCTGCGCTGCGTCGGCGCGACGACGCTCAACGAATATCAAAAATACATCGAAAAAGACAAAGCCTTGGAGCGGCGTTTTCAAAACGTCTTCGTCGGCGAACCGAACGTCGAAGATACGATTGCGATTCTGCGCGGATTGAAAGAAAAATACGAGGTTCATCACGGCGTTCGGATAAAAGATTCGGCAATTGTCGCGGCAGCAACTTTGTCGAATCGTTATATTACCGACCGATTTCTGCCCGACAAAGCGATTGACTTGATTGACGAAGCCGCGTCGAAACTGCGGATTGAAATTGATTCTCTGCCGCAGGAGATTGACGAACTCGAACGCGAAATTCTCCAACTCGAAATCGAAAAGCAGGCACTTTCGCGTGAAACCGACGAGAAATCAAAAACTCGCCTTCAACACATCGAAAAGCGCATCGCCGATTTGCAGGAAAAATCCGGCGGAATGAAAGCGAAATGGCAATCGGAAAAAGATGAAATCGAGAAAATGCGCGGAGCGAAAGAGAAACTCGAAGCGGCTAAATTGCAGCTTGAGCAAGCCGGAAACTCGGGCGATTTGAGTCGCGCCGCCGAATTGCAATACGGCGAAATTCCGACGCTCGAAAAACAATTAGAGGACGAACAAGCCCGACTCGCCGAACTGCAAACCGACGGCGTTTTCTTAAAAGAAGAAGTGGACGAGGAAGACGTGGCGGATGTCGTGGCGAAATGGACAGGCGTTCCGATAACGAAAATGCTCGAAGGCGAAATGCAGAAACTCGTGACGATGGAAGACCGTCTTCGCAAGAGAGTTATCGGGCAGGATGAAGGTTTGATGGCGGTTTCCAATGCCGTCCGCCGCGCTCGCGCCGGACTTCAAGACCCGAATCGTCCGGTCGGTTCATTCATATTTTTAGGTCCGACCGGCGTTGGCAAAACCGAAACGGCGAAAGCGCTAGCCGAGTTTTTGTTTGACGACGAACGCGCGATGGTGCGGCTCGATATGTCCGAATATATGGAAAAACACGCGGTTGCCCGGATGATCGGCGCGCCGCCGGGATACGTCGGTTACGATGAAGGCGGACAATTGACCGAAGCCGTGCGCCGTCGTCCGTATTCGGTGGTTTTATTCGACGAAATCGAGAAAGCGCATCCCGATGTGTTCAATATCTTGCTGCAAATTCTCGACGACGGACGGCTAACCGATTCCAAAGGCAGGACGATTGATTTTAAAAATACCGTTTTGATTATGACCTCGAATTTGGGTTCGCGCGAGATTCAATCTTCCGCGCTGGTTGATACGCCGGTCAAAGAGATGGTTTTGGGTATTCTGCGCGATCACTTTAAGCCGGAATTCTTAAACCGGATTGACGACACAGTTGTTTTCAAACAGTTGGGACGCGAAAATATCGCGCAGATCATTGACGTTCAGCTCGAAAAACTGCGGAAGAATCTCGCCGAACGCGGAATTGCGATTGTTCTGGAAGATTCGGCGAAAGAACTGCTCGTCAAAGAAGGTTACGACCCGACTTTCGGCGCGCGACCTTTGAAACGCGCGATCCAATCGCTAATCCAAAATCCGCTTGCCGTTAAACTTTTGAACGGTGAAATTGGAAGCGGACAAACGGTAAAAGTAACGGCGGAAAATGAAGCGATGAAATTTACGCCGGAAACAGCAACCGCTTCAGCTTAGAGAAATGCACCGTCCAGAACGCGACGAGCGCGAAGAAAATATCAGGAAATTTCTGAAAAGCTCCGCTCTCGCCGCGACTTTGGCGGTTAATTTTCTGGCAAATTTTCAATATGATAAATGGTTTGTTAAACTGAAAGGCAATCATCATTTATCGAATTTTATGAGTTGGTTTAATAAAAAGACAATGAACGAGCAAGAATTTAACAACGAAGAAACGACCGAAGCAAACACGGAAGAAATTCCCTTCACGGATAAACGCGGCGCGAGCGGCGAAGACGAAATATTTAAAGACGACGCGAAAAGCGAACGCGCGAAATCGCCTGAAGTTATCAAATTCGAAAACGATTTGAAAGACGAACGCGTGCGGCGCGAAGCCGCCGAAGCGAAACTCGTCGGCGTGCAGGCGAAATTCGACGAAGTGAAAAAACAGATGGAACGCGAAACTCAGGAGATGCGCCAGCGTTTGATGAAAACTCTGGAAGACCGCGCCAAACAAGGGCAGTTAAATTTTTTGACGACGCTTTTGCCGGTTCTCGACAACTTGAATTTAGCTATTGACCACGCCGAACGAGACGCTTCGTTTGAAAACTTAATCGGCGGTGTCAAAGGCACGGCGCGCTCGTTTGAACAAGCCTTAATGAATGTCGGTGTCGAGGCTGTTCCGGCAACCGGCGCGGATTTTAATCCCGAACTGCACGAAGCGGTTGATATGGTTGAAGCCGACGCGGATGATGACGGCAAAATCACCGCCGAATATTCGCGCGGTTATAAATTCGGCGATAAACTGCTGCGTCCGGCGCGTGTGCAGGTCGGCAAGGCTTTGGCGCAAACAGCGGGCGAATAGTTTATGGAAAAAGAAATCTCGATTGCTTGCAGTTTAACGGACATGGAATTACAGGAACGCCGCCAAACTGTTTTGGACAAACTCGCGGCGTCGTTGATTGATTCGGAAGAACTGCCTGACGGTTTTCGTTATCGTTTTCCGCTTGACGATTCGGTTCTGCAAAATTTGATAAACGCTATCAGTCTTGAGCGAAAATGTTGCCCGTTTCTCAATTTCAAATTAAGTTTGGAATCGGGCGTGGATTTCGCGGCACTCGATTTGACCGGCGGGCAAGGTGCGAAGGACGCGATTCAAGAACTTTTTAATTGGAATACTCAGCCGACAATAAGCATCTGATAAAAAGATATGTATCCAGAACTTTTCCGCATCGGCACATTTCCGATTAACACTTACGGCGTATTGCTTGCCATCGGCTTGATGCTCGCGCTTTTCACAGCTTCAAAATTCGCCGCCCGCGACGGTTTGCCGAGAGAGCGCATTTACGATTTGGGTTTGTGGATGATTATCGGCGGGCTAATTGGTTCGAAGATTCTGATGGTTTTCACTGAAGACGGCGTTAATTTTTTCTCGCTCGATTTTCTGCGTTCGGGCGGCGTTTATTACGGCGGATTCTTAGGCGGATTCGTCGCACTCGTTTTGTTGGTTCAATTTTATAAACTGCCGTTTTGGAAAGTCGCAGACGCTTTCGCGCCCGGCGTTGCTATCGGACAATTCTTCGGGCGGCAAGGCTGTTTTTCGGCGGGCTGCTGTTGGGGAAAAGTAACTGAATTGCCGTTGGGTGTGCATTTCACCGAAGCCGGACACGAAAACACGGGCGTTCCGATTTTCGATAGCGTCGGCAACGCCCTGCATCTGCACCCGACGCAGCTATACGAGTCGTTTGCAATGCTCGCGGTCTTCGGCGTTTTGGTGTATCTGCACCGGCGCAAAAAATTTGACGGGCAAGTGCTGATCGGTTATATGATTCTTTATCCGATTATCCGTTTCACTATCGAGTTTTTCCGCGACGACCCGCGCGGCGATTTGTTCGGACTAACTTCTCTGACCGGACTTTCGACTTCGCAGATTATCAGTTTGGCGGTCGCCGGCGGCGCGGTCTCGTTTATGATTTATCGTTTGCGATCTGCCGCAAAAAACAGGATCGAATAATTTCCCGCTCGTGAATTTACGCAAAACATACGAAATCAAGTTTGCATTGCCGGATTTGATTTTCGTCTGTTTCGCGCATTTCGCGGGCAATAATTTTTATGAACGAAGATAATTTAAACCTCAGTTTTCAAATCGAGCCGGAAGACATCGGCAAGCGTTTTGACGCATATCTCGCGGAAAAAATCGAAAACTGGTCCCGCTCGCGTCTGCAAAAACTGGTTGACGATGGCGACGCGACGGTCAACGGCAATCAGGTGAAATCTTCCTATAAACTCCGCGCCGACGATGAAATCGAAATCGAGTTGACCGAGCTGCCCGTTAAAAGTTTTGAACCCGAAGAAATCCCGCTCGAAATAATTTACGAAGACGAATCGCTCGCCGTCATCAATAAACCGGCTGGAATGGTCGTGCATCCGGGCGCGGGTATCTCCGGCGGAACGCTCGCCAACGCGCTGGCTTATAAATTCAAAATGGACGGCGAACAGTTCAAAGCGAACAGCGATTCCGATGAGCAATCGAGAATTGACGATATAAAATCCAAAATCGGCATTGTTCACCGGCTCGATAAAGATACGTCGGGATTGCTGGTCGTGGCGAAAACCCAGGAAATTCACGAACGCTTGAGCGAGCAGTTTCGGGAAAGGGCAGTCTTTAAAAGTTACGTCGCGCTCGTTCACGGCGAGATTGCGGGAAACGCTGGAACCATTGACCAGCCGATCGCGCGGGAAAAGCACAACCGCACTAGAATGGCGATTCGCGCGCACGGGCGCAACGCCGTTTCTTTGTGGAAATTGCGGAAAAGATTTGAAAAGTTCAGCTTGCTCAACGTCGAAATTAAAACCGGCAGAACGCATCAAATCCGCGTTCATTTGATGTCAATCAATCATCCGGTTGTCGGCGACGAAACTTATAACAGCGGGCGCGATAAAACCGTTAAAGATTTAACGGTTCGCCAGGCGATTACCGATCTGAACCGCTTTTTTCTCCACGCCGAGCGACTGAGTTTTACGCATCCGCAAACTTTGGAAAAATTAGAATTTTATGTGCCGATGCCGCCGGAACTGAAAGCATTGATTGAGATGATTTAAACTGAAACGCCGTCATCTTGCGGGCGAACGCTTGCCGTCAAGGTGACGGTGCTTCAGTTTAAAAACTTACGCCAATCGTCGCTTTCGGCGATTCGTTTTATCAATTGATTTCTTTCCCGCAGCATTTCCCGCAGATGTTTTTCGACGAACAGCGCGTCGGCAATCCGTCCTAAAATGCCGAGCGGCGAATTGTAATCGAAAACATCTCTGATTTGAGTTTCCGCGCCGCTTTGCTTGAAAAAATGATCGTGGTCGAAGCCTTTGAACACGCCTTTAACCATCGAATCGCGGAAGTGCGAAGGACGCTCGAACGCCGTGATTTTTGAAGTCAGATTTTGTCTGATGCCGAAATGTGTCGCTTCCCAGGTAACGGTTTCGCTCATCTTTATCAAGCCTGATGTTACGCCCGCGACGGCTTTTTCGTCGTATTTCGATATTGTATCTTTGTGCAAATCAATCGAACGCGCCAAATCGAAAACTCTTTCGATTGGCGCGTTTATTTTCGTCTCAAGTTGGATAATCGGCATAATTTGAAAGAATTCGTTGTCAATTGCAGTTTGTTATTTCATAATTCAATTGCTGTTGTTTTCAAAATCAATCCAGCCGTTTTATATCGAATGTCAGAAAACAAATCCATCAGCCGATTTCACATTTTTTTGCTCATCAGTTTGTTTCTCGTTTTCGTCTGGTCGGCAATCAAACCGCACGATTATTTTACCTGGTTTCTCGAAGTTCTGCCCGCCGTGTCCGCCGTCGCTATTTTCGCGTTTTTCTATAATCGTTTCCGCTTTACCAATCTCGTTTACACAATCGTCTGGTTTCACTGCGTCGTGCTAATCGTCGGCGGCAAATACACTTATGCCGAGATGCCGCTGTTCGATTATTTTAAAGAAGTTTTCGGCTGGACGCGAAATAATTACGATAAAGTCGGGCATTTTATGCAGGGATTTTCGCCCGCGCTGATTGCGCGTGAAGTTTTTATTCGTCAAAACATCGTCAACGGCAAATGGTGGACTTTGTTTTTAGCGGTCGCCGTGCCGCTCGCGTTTTCGGCTTTTTACGAATTCGTCGAATGGTGGATCGCAGCGGCGACGGGCGATTCGGCGGAAGCATTTTTGGGAACGCAAGGTTATCAGTGGGACACGCAGACCGATATGTTTATGTGTTTTATCGGCTCGATATTGGCACTGATTTCCTTGAGCGGCTGGCAGACGAAACAAATGAGAGAAGCGAAAAACGAAGATTAATGAGCCTGTTTGCGTCGAAAGACGGAAAAGGCGATTATATTTAAAGAAAGTTTTTTACGAATTATTTATTATAAAAAGATTAACGGAGAGTTTATGAGCGTAGAAGTCGTGATGCCGCAGATGGGCGAGTCAATCACCGAAGGAACCGTTTCCAAATGGCTGAAAGCCGTCGGCGATAAAATCGAAAAGGACGAGCCATTATTGGAGATTTCAACCGATAAAGTTGACGCGGAAGTGCCAAGTCCGGCAGCGGGCATTTTGTTGGAAATTCGAGCGAACGAGGGCGAAACGGTCGAAGTCGGAACAGCGGTCGGTATTTTAGGCGAAGAAGGCGAAACCGCAACCGGCAGTCAGCAGCCGGTAGTCAATAATCAGCCCGAACCGCCGCCGGTTGAGGAAACGCAAGCCGTCGCCGAAGAAATCAAAAATGAACCGATTGCGGGACAAACCCAAGTCGCAACCGCAGTAACGACGACACAACCAAACACGCAAACCTCTCCGGCTTCGAATGAAGGCGCAACCGAAGTTGTGATGCCGCAAATGGGCGAGTCAATCACCGAAGGAACCGTCTCCAAATGGCTGAAAGCCGTCGGCGATATAATCGAAAAAGACGAGCCGCTGCTTGAAATCTCGACTGACAAGGTTGACGCGGAAGTGCCGAGTCCGTCAGCCGGAACGCTTTTGGAAATCCGTGTCGGCGAGGGCGAAACAGTGGAAGTTGGCGCGATTGTCGCTTTAGTCGGCGCGAAGGGAAGTCAAACGGTCGGCGGGCAGCAGTCGGCAAACGGCAGTCAAACTTCGTCGGTCGCGCAGAAACAAGCCGTTGAAGAAACCGCCGAAGCGACAGGCGCGGATGTGCCGTCGGTTGACGCGGAGAAAGAGACAGCAGCGGCGGCAACGGCTTCAGTCCAAAGCGTTCAGGAAACCGAAGGCAGAAGTTACGATTATCAGCGTCCCGATGCGGTCGCCGATGCGCGGCAGCATTCTTCTAACGGACAAACGACCAACGGTAAATCGAACGGTGAGATGTCGCTCGAAGATTTACGAAAAACGAAATCGAGTCCGCTCGTCCGCAACATCGCCAAAGAACACGGAGTTGATATTACCCGCATCGAAGGGTCGGGAATGAGCGGGCGCGTGACGAAAAAAGATATTTTGAATTTTATCGAATCGGGCGCGGCTCTGCGCCCGCAGGATTTGCTCGGCAAATCAGCGCCGATTGCGCCGGCAGCAATATCGCCCGTTTCACAACTGCAAACCGTAATTTCACCTGCCCAGCAATCAACCTACAGCGCGCCAAGCATTTCGCAGGCGATTGGCGACCGGATTGAACCGATGTCGGTGATGCGTAAGAAAATCGCCGAACATATGACGTTTTCCAAACAGACTTCGGCGCACGTCACGAGCGTTTACGAATTCGATATGACGAGCGTGGCGAAGTTCCGCGATAAAAACAAAGCGGAATTTCAAAATCGTTACGGAACGAAACTGACGTTTATGCCCTTTATTTTTCAAGCCGTAGCGACCGCCTTGCGAAAGTTTCCGGTGGTCAATTCGCAGATTTCCGGCGAGCAGATTATTTACAAGGGCGATGTCAATCTTGGAATGGCAGTCGCGCTTGATTGGGGATTGATTGTGCCGGTCATCAAACGCGCCGACACGCTTTCGCTGTCGGGTCTGGCTCTGGCGGCGAATGATTTGGCTGACCGCGCAAGAACGAAAAAACTGATGCCCGACGAAGTGGCGGGCGGAACTTTCACAATTACCAATCCGGGCGTTTTCGGCGGTCTGTTCGGCACGCCGATTATCAATCAACCGCAAGTGGCTATTCTCTGCGTCGGCACAATCGAAAAACGTCCGAAAGTCATCACGACGGATGACGGCGACGACGTAATTGCGATTCGTTCGATGGCATATTTCGCGCTAACTTATGATCACCGAATTGTTGACGGCGCGGATGCTGAAAAATTCTTATCGTTTATGAAAAAACACCTCGAAACTACACAGTTCAATTTGTAGACGTTTCCTTGTTATGAATCGAAAACGGACAGTTGCCTCTACCGAAACTGTCCGTAAAAGGAACATTTATTACAATAAATAGTCAATTAAATTTACGCTCAAAATTTTTACCCTTTGCTTAACTTCAAACATATCCGAATTTAACCTTTCTGGCACAATTTTTGTCTAACAAAGGTATTTATTGAAAACCTAGCTGAAATTACGCGATTGTTCAAATGAGTTTAAATAAGTTGAATTTTGCTAACGAAATAAAGCGAAATGAAGCGAAGAATCTCCCGATAGCCCAATCCATTTGACGAACGTCCCAAAATCAGCAGTTCAGTTTAAATTCTAATTTAAGGAGTGAGTATTATTATGTTAAAAAGAATTCCAGTTTTGTTCTTAGCAGTTTTAATTAGTCCGGTCGGCATTTTCGCACAGAACACACAACAGAACACACAACAGAACACGCAGGCGCGCAGTTTAACCAGTGGTCAAAAATACAAAATTAAAGGCGTGGTCGTTTCCAAAGATGATAGCAGTTTTACCGTCCGCGATGCGGTCGGCGTTGATACCAACGTCGTTTTAAGTTCCAGCACAAGTGTCAAAACCAAAGGCGGGTTTTTCGGCGGTGGCGATACGGTGGCGACAAGCGGTATTGTGCGCGGTTTGAATTTGGAAGTTGAGGGTCGCGGTGATAGTTCGGGTGGTTTGGCTGCAACGAAAGTGCGTTTTGGAAAAGACGATTTAGCGGTTGCTCGTTCAATTGACAGCCGCGTTGCTCCAGCGGAAGAACGCATAACGCAAGCCGAACAAAACGCGCAGCGCGTTTCTGGTCAAATTGATGAACTGATGGCGATTTCCAATGCTGCTCGCGGCGGCGCGAAAGCCGCTCAAGAATCGGCTGATGCCGCAATTGCCGGAGTCAACGCCACTAACCAAAGAATTTCGGCGGTGGATGATTACGTTGTTCAAACAAATCAAACCGTTAACTTTAAAGTTAGCAGTGCAGTTCTTTCACCGGAAGGCAAGCAAAACCTTGATAATCTAGCGCAAACCGCTTTGACGATGAAAGGTTATCTTATAGAAGTTACGGGGTTTGCTTCGTCGGATGGCGACGAGAAGAGAAACAAGGAATTGAGTCGCAGACGCGCTCAAGCCGTGCTTGATTATTTGATTGAAACACATAACATTCCGCTTCGCCGTATTGGAGTTTCCTACGGTTTTGGGGAACAGCAAGCGGTTGCCGATAACACGACTCGTGAAGGACGCGCTCAAAATCGTCGTGTTGAAGTTAAATTAACGGTTAGCCGAGGATTAAACCAAAACGTCGAAGTCAGAAAAGACGCGGCGACTACTAACGATCAATAATTTTGCTGAGATATTAATGGGGCAAAAAGTGAAAACAGCATAGAAGGTTTTCGCTTTTTGCCCTTTTACTTTTGTTTGTTTAGATTGAATTTTCGAGGTCAAGGAAACGTGAAAAAACAACAACTCGCTTTTGTATTTACCCTAATCGCCGCCTTTGCATTTTCCGCTTCTGCTCAAACTACCCAGCCGACACCGCCGGTTGAAGATGAAGGCGAGGTTATTAAAGTTAATTCGCGTCTGGTCGTCGTGCCTGTGTCCATTTTGGACGCAAACGGTCAGCCCGTGTTGGGTTTAAAAGCGGAGGATTTTCTTTTGGCGGAAGAAAATAAGGTTCAGCAAATCGAGCAGATTTCCGATGCCGAAAAGGTTCCGCTTGAGATTGCTTTGTTAATTGACGTTTCAAGCAGCGTGAACAAAATTTTTGAATTGGAGAAATCGGCAGCCGCTCAATTTTTGCAGGGAGTGATGCGTCCCGAAGACCGCGCCACGATTTTCCTGATTACCGACAAACCAATTTTATTGCAAACGCGCGACACAGCGGAAAAAACTTCCGTGAATGTGCGTTCGATTGCTCAAACAAAATCTTCGACTGCTTTTTATGATTCCGTCACGACAGCCGCTCGCTATTTGAATGCTAATTCGCAGCCGAGAAGCCGCCGCGTAATTTTATCTTTGTCTGATGGTGAAGATAATTACAGCGAAATCACGCGAAACCCGACCATCGCCGCGTATAAAAACTTGGATGTAAATAAATTAACTCAGAAAGACCTTGACCAGCGCGCCAATCAAACCCTCAAAGCGCATACCCGGGCGCAAACTGTCGTTTTAAAATCGTTGCAGAATGCCGATACGGTTTTCTATTCAATTAACGCTTCGGGACCGTCGGTCAAATTAAACATTGCCAGCCAAAGGGCGCAAACTGCTCTTCAACAGTTTGCCGACGAAACAGGCGGAACGGCATTTCTGCCGCAATTTATTACCGAGAAAAATTCGGCGAGTTTTGAAAAGCGAAACATTCAGATTCTTGACAACATCTTTCGTCAAATATCGGCGGAACTCCGCGCCCAATATCTTTTGCAGTATTACTCGGAAGCTAGTTTTCCAGACAATAAATACGTCAAACTTGATGTTAATCTAAATAATCCACAAAAACTTCGCGTTCGAGCGCGCAAAGGTTATTTTGTTAAAAATTAACGTTTGTATTTTTAGAAACATCGCGGTTGATTGTGTTTGGCTCACGCCTATATTTATGCGTCACGGGACGACGGCGACCGATGCCGATGGCGTTTTTTGAAATAATCAATGTCGGCGGAAGCTGACGGCGTTTGAATTCATTCGCTGGAGATTCGACTTTGTTGAGCAGATCATAAACCAGTTTCGCATCGCTTCCCGCCGCGATAATTTCTTCGGGCGAGAGTTTTTGTTCAAAATAACTCTTCAGAACCTTATCCATCAAATCGTATGGCGGCAGAGAATCCTGGTCGAATTGATTCGGCGCAAGTTCGGCGGACGGAGCTTTATCAATAATTTCAAACGGAATAATTTCGCGTCCCGCGCCGTCGTTGATGTGTCTGGCGATCTGATAAACTTCCGTTTTCAGAACGTCGCCGAGAATTGCCAAGCCACCGTTCGTGTCGCCGTAAAGCGTGCAGTAACCGACGGCGAGTTCCGATTTATTTCCGGTCGCCAAAACGAGGCGATTTTCAGCATTGGAAATCGTCATCAAAATCACGCCGCGAAGACGAGACTGCATATTTTCCGCCGCCAGATTTTCGCCGCCGTGCGTCGGCTTGTATAGGTTCATTTGTTTCAATAAAACTTCAAACGCGCCGGAAATCGGCTCAAGGCGCGTGGGCATTCCCAAAGCGACAGCGAGTTTTTCCGAATGCTTAATGCTGCCTTGCGAAGAAAACGGCGACGGCATCATCACCGACAAAACATTTTCCGCACCCAACGCTTCACACGCCAGCGTTGCCACGAGTGCGGAATCAATGCCGCCCGACAAGCCTAAAACCGCTTTGGTGAAACGATTTTTTCCGGCATAATCCCTGATTCCGAGAACCAACGCCTGCCGAATCGTTTCGCATTCGTTTCCCGTAATGCCGCGAGCGTCAGGTTGACGAACGTCGAGTTCGACCGTTTCGACGAATTCTTCAAACGCTTTCGCCTGTAAAATTATGTCGCCTTCCTCGTCGGCAATCAGACTCGCGCCGTCGAAAATGATTCCGTCATTCGCACCGATTAAATTTACAAAAATAATCGGCTTTTTCTGCATCCGGGCGCGGTGCGCGACCATCTCGCAGCGCAGATGAATTTTACCTTTATTAAACGGCGAAGCGTTCAGCGATACGATTAAATCCGCGCCCTGCATAATCAGCTCATCAGCCGGATCGGTATCATATAATCTTTCCTTCCAAAAAGTCTTATCGTTCCAAAAATCTTCACAAACGACGACACCGATTTTGCGTCCGTGAATCTCAAACATTTTTCGTACATCCGACGGCTCGAAATATCGCGGGTCATCGAAAACGTCGTATTCGGGCAAGAGAGTTTTGTCCGCGTAGCCGAGCAGTTTTCCGTTATGAATAACGGCGGCTGAATTAAACAATCTTTTGCCGTTCGCATCGCCGGTTTTTCTGATTGTGCCGACAATCGCAGTGATGTTTTCAGTCGCGGGAATGATTTTTTCTAAAGGCTTTTCGGCGCGTTCGATAATGTCTTTATCCAAAAACCAGTCGAACGAAGTATAACCGTGCGTCGCTACTTCCGGAAAAACGATCAATTCCGAGCCGTCCTGTTTGGCTTGCTCAATCGCCGATAAAATTTTGGCGACATTGCCTTCGATGTCGCCGTTGGTCGTGTTAATTTGTCCGATTGTAACTTTCATTAGTTCAAATTTATCACAAATTCTCGGCAAGACAATTTGAAAGATATAACCGGAGATTGAAGCGCGGCATCGTCGAAGCATCGTCATCCGCGCTTCGACAAACGCTCAATTGAAGACCTTGTTTCGCCAGGCAAATTCAATCCGACTCGCTCTCGACTTTGGAATTAGAGCTTTGGGCTGGATTTTTTTACCATTTCCAGGCGGTTGCCGCGTTCATTGTAACGAACTTCGTCCATTACGTTGTGAATTATTAGAACGCCGCGTCCTGATGTTTTGAAAAGATTTTCCGCGTCGGTCGGGTCGGGAATTTCCGCGACGTTAAAGCCTTCGCCTTCATCTTCGATGGTGAAACGCGCTTCTTTGGTCGAGACTTCGGCGATGATTCGCACGAGTTTCGTCGTATCGAATTTGTTGCCGTGTTTGACGGCGTTGACGAACGCTTCGTCGAGTGCGATGAAAAGATTTGAGTTTTCCGTATCAATCACGCCGCTTTTTTCCACGCGCTTCATCAAATAGTCCAAAATGCTGTGCATCAGCGAAATCAGACTGGGAATCTCAAATTCGATTTTCTCGCGCCAGTTTTGGACAATTTCTTTTTGGTCAACGAATTTAGCTTTATAATTGAGCGTGGTTTCGATGAAGTTTTTTAATTCGCTTTCGGTGAACTCGTTGTTTTTGTAACTGCTGACGCAAATCTTGAAGGCTTTGATATTACTTCTGGAATTATCAACGATGGCAGCGGGCAGGCAACTTATTTCTGCGGCTTCATTCGATTTGGCGGTCAGATTCGCGCCATCCAAATCCGTAATAATTAAATCAAAATTTTTATCCTCGATAAGTTCGACGGCTTCGTCGCGGCTTTCTCTAATTTCGACCAGATGACCGAGCCGACTGAATTCGTCACTTAAAGCCGTGCTTAGATCGTCATAATCGTCAACAATTAAAATTTTTTTCTGCATCTTCGCGCTTTTTCGTTGTCAATAAATTTCAGCTTTTCGTTAAAGCCTTCAAACGAAATTTACGATAACATAATTTCGTTTGTTGCATATCATAAACTAAACTCATAGAAATTTTCTATCTGATGTTGCGAAAAAAGGAAAATTCATCCGCCCACGCCGATTTATCCGCTTACTCGCTGCGGCAAAAAATCGTGATTCATTTGGCGGAACGGGCGTTTTACCTGCTGATAAAATCCATCGGCGCGACGATTCGCTATGAAACGGACGGCTGGGAAAATTTTCAGAAAATCGAGCGCGACGGCAAAATTCCGATCTATTGTTTCTGGCACGACCGAATTTTCGCGGGAACATATTTTTTCCGTGATCGCGGCATCGTCGTCATCACTTCGCAGAGTTTCGACGGCGAATACATCGCGCGTTTTATTAAACGCTTCGGTTACGGCGCGGTGCGCGGGTCAAGCACGCGCGGCGGCATCGGCGCATTAGTTGAAATGATTCGCCTGATGCGGCGCGGTTTGCCGATGGGCGTGACCGTTGATGGTCCAAAAGGTCCGCGCTACGTCGCCAAATCGGGCGCGATAATCTTGGCGAAGAAAACAGGCAATCCGCTAATGCCGTTCGTCGTCGAAACGAAAAAATTCTGGACGGTCAACAGTTGGGATAAATTGCAGATTCCGAAACCATTCACGCGGGCGCGGGTTTTTATCGCCGACCCGGTTTATGTGGCAGCGGATGCGGGAGACGCGGAAATCGAAAATAAACGGCTCGAACTGCAAGGAAAACTTGACGCGGCGGTTGGACTTGGGAAACAATGGCGGGAAAGCGGGAATTGACATTTACAGGAGGAGAAAAAACGGATGACGATGTTTGATTCGATTATCGCGCAGGCGGACGAGCGATTTGACTTGAACGGCAAAGCCGGGACATTACTCTCGGCTCTGCTGACTTTGATGACGGACGGAACGCGCGGCGGTTTGGCGGGATTTACGGAAAGATTTAATCAAGCCGGTTTGAGCGACAGCGTTTTCTCCTGGATAAATTCCGACGCGAATACGGAAATTTCAAAAGAACAACTCGAATCGGCTTTGGGAACGGACGCGCTGCGAAACATTGCCGCTCAAACCGGAACTGATTATGAGAAAACCGTTTCGGCAGCCGCTTTTATGACTCCGCGCGTAATTGACGCGCTCACGCCCGACGGCATAGTGCCGCCGGACAGAGATTTGATGTCGCGCGTCGGCGGTTTTTTGACCGGCGCGGCAGCGAGCGCTACTACCGCCGAGACTTTTGACCGCTTTGGAACCGCCGCTGAAACGCTGGACGCAGACAAAAAACACATTACTGATATAAATGCCCTGGGCGGAGAGACTTATCCAGTCGGTAATCGAGTTGAAGCTAATTTGGAAACTGTTGATGACGCGCCTGACAATCCCTCGCCTCTGCAATGGCTACTGCCGCTTTTGCTTCTCGGTCTACTGCTGGTTATCGGTTATTGGTCTTGCAGTAAATCGCCTGAGTCGCCCGTCTCTGCCGACGTTAATACAATTAACTTTGCCGCGGGTTAAGCCAGTGTCGAAAATCGGGTAAATCTGCATCAGATATTTCTTGACGGACTTCGTGCTTTGGCTGGGAATATATTTTTGGCGAAAGAATTTTCTTCCGCCAAAACGCTAGCCGAAAGCAGAACGAATGAAATCCACACCGCGTCGGCTAAAACCAGATGAACAATCTGCATTATAATCGGCGCGAGCGTCAACAGCGTCAGCGCGCCCGAAGCGAATTGAATCAGAACGAGAATCATCAAAACATTTGCCCAACGGCAAACGCGGAAACTTTCCCTCACTTTTGCTTTCAGCCAATTGGCTAAGAATATAAGGTACACGCCGACGGCAACTGATAAAATCGGATGACTAACGCGCAGACGAAGCAAAATATGAGATGTTCCCGAAAAATCTTTCGCCAGTCCTTCCGTCAAACTCTCCGACGGAAAAAGCATACTGCTCAAAGCCGCTATCGAACCGCTCAATCCGACAAACAAAATCCCGATTACCGCCACTGTTAATAAAAATAAAGTTTTCGGCTGCGCCTTAAAATTAAACGGCTTGCCGCCGCTCGCAAACCACGCCGTTAAGCTCAAAAAAGCCAGCAAAATAAAAGTATTTATCAGATGTCCAGCCATCCAGAACGGACGCGCCGCCGTCAAAGCTTCCGCCGTGTTTCCCGTCAAAACCAAACCCGCGCCGACGAGTGCTTCGGTGATAACGAAAACCAAAGAAACGACTGCCGTTTTGAGAACAGTCTTGCAATTGTCCGACTTGCGAGACCTCCAAATTAAGAACGCCCAAAAGACTAAAGCCAACACAATAATGCCGTCCAAACCGCTGGTGACGCGGTGCGAAAACTCGATCACGGTTTTCATTTCGGGCGCGCTCGGGATAAGTTCGCCGTGGCACGTCAGCCAATGCTGCCCGCAGCCGTCGCCTGATTTTGACGCGCGCAAAAACACGCCCCAGATAATCACGAGGATGTTATAAGCCAAAACGAACCAGGCGTATTTGGCAAATCTCGACAGTTTTAATTCCGTGGTCATTTTTGTTACATTCGTATTTCGCACTCATCCAAAATGTCAGCATAGCATTTGGAAGTTGAAAGCGAAAAGCAATCAAACATTAGAAAAGCTAAATGGAAATCGAACATTTTTTTACTTGCCCGTATTGCTGGCAAACCATTTCGATGATTCTGGATTTATCAATTGAGGAACAAAGCTACGTCGAGGACTGCGAAGTTTGCTGTAACCCGATTCAGATTAATTATACGGCGGAAGAATTTGAATTGACGGATTTCTCAGCGGATGGCATTGAACAGTAAAATACAAATCAACTGGAAAACTTCGTGTTCTCCGTGTTTTTGCGGTGCAACTTTTCGGTATGAAAAAAGAGCGAATTGACAATCTTTTAATTAAGTTAGGATTTGCCGATTCGCTTGCCAAAGCTAAAGCTCTCGTAATGGCGGGCATCGTTCTCTCTGACGAAAAGCGTGTCGAAAAGCCCTCTGAATTTTTTTCGACACGCGCGAAAATTAGAATCAAAGGCGATTCCGAGGCAAGTAAATACGTCGGACGCGGCGGATTAAAACTCGAAAGAGCTTTGGAGTTTTTTCAAATATGTATAAACGAATATGTCTGTTTAGATATCGGCGCGTCAACCGGCGGATTCAGCGATTGTCTTTTGCAAAACGGCGCGAAAAAGGTCGTCGCGGTTGATGCGGGAACGAATCAACTTGATTGGAAACTAAGAAACGATTCTCGCGTCGAGGTTCACGAAAACACCAACGCGCGGTATCTCAAACCCGAAGATTTTACGCAGCCGTTTGATTTAATTGTTATAGACGTTTCGTTTATCTCCGTCACGAAAATTTTACCTGCTCTTATTCCGCTATTAAGAGATGGAGGAGTAATTATAGTTTTGATAAAACCGCAGTTTGAGGTTCGTAAATTTGAGGTCGGCGCGGGCGGCATCGTGCGCGAAGAAGAAAAACACAAACGAGTGATTGTGGAAATAAATTCTTTTGCCGAAACTTGCGGCTTAAAAAATACAGGCGCGATAGAGTCGCCGATTTTAGGCGCGGGCGGCAACAGAGAATTTCTGGTAATTTACGAAGCGGCGAAAATTAGCGGTTAATGCCTAATATAAAGATTTTGTGGAAAGTGTAAATAAACAAACAAATTCAAAGCCGGAAAAGTTCGTCGAAGACGTTGATTATTATTTTGAAAACGGCTTTATGGTTTTGACCGGATACTATCTCAAAAAACGCGGATATTGCTGCGGCAACAATTGTCGCCATTGTCCATACCAGAAAATTGAAACAACGGATTTATAACAAAAAAGTGTGTAGTTCCTCTCTTTCTTGAAATAACACATCTGCTTTACGTAATACGCTTGGCTGTGGGGCACGAACAATTTGCACTGGGATGTTCGGCGAACTGTAAATTAAATTTAGCTTTTCATAATCTGCCTGCATTCGCTCTTCGGAAGCGAGCCAATCCAAAGTATCGTTTAATATTTGCGCGGCATACAAATCTTCTGGCTCGGTAATTCGGTAATACATCCATTTGCCATCGCGTCGCGCCGCGACGATTTCCGCATTTCGCAGATAAGCCAGATGCCGTGAAATTTTAGGTTGGCTGACATCTAAAACTTCCGTCAAGAAGCAGACGCACAGTTCCTGATCACGTATTAAATTCAGTATCCGTCGCCGCGTTCTGTCTGCAAGAGCGGTGAAAAAAGTCTGCATACTTACCATGATAAAAATTTTATCATAATTTTGTAGAAGCTTTATTGACAATTTTCATTCTTAGGAATATAAATTAAACATATTCGCATAAGCGAATACGAGGAGAATAATATGAAAAATATAAAGACATTAAAACCGCATATTTCTCTAAATGTGAAAGATGTAAAAAAAAGCATTGAATTCTATCAAAAGCTGTTCGGCATTGAACCGGCGAAAGTTCGCACAGGTTACGCCAAATTCGACGCGCAAAATCCGCCATTGAATCTCGCCTTGAATGAATTTTCATATAACGAACAAGGCGCGCTATCGCATCTCGGAATTCAGGTAGCTTCGACCGAAGACGTTTTAAAAACCAAAGCGCGGTGGGAAGAAATCGGGCTTTTAACCAGAGATGAAATGCAGACGAGCTGTTGTTACGCGTTGCAAGACAAAACTTGGGTGCGCGATCCGGACGGCAACGAGTGGGAAGTTTTCGTCGTGCTGGAAGATAATTTAGCGGAAAGCGACCCGTGCGAGTGCGGCACAAAATTGCTCGAAGAAGAAACGGAAAAAGCGGCGGCGTGTTGTTCGCCGAATGCGATTGGAATAACCAATGAAACAAACACTGGCGCGGCGTGTTGTCGCTGAAGCGTTAGGAACGGCTATGTTGCTGGCGGCGGTTGTCGGCTCCGGCATTATGGCGCAACGGCTCGCAGGCGGGAACGTCGCCGTCGCTTTGCTCGCCAACACAATTGCGACGGGTGCGGCTTTAGTCGCGCTTATTTTGACATTCGGCACGATTTCCGGCGCGCATTTTAATCAGGCGGTAACGCTTTGCGACGCATGGCAAAAAGGCATCTCGTGGCGAGATGCGTTCGCTTACATCGTCGGGCAAACGAGCGGCGCGTTCGCCGGAGTTGCGGCGGCAAACGTGATGTTTGAACTACCCGTTTTCTTCGCATCGCAAAAGGCGCGAACCGGCGCGGCGCAGTGGTTCAGCGAGTTCGTCGCCACGTTCGGATTGCTGGCGGTGATTTGGGGTTGCTCCCGATTGCGTTCGTCGGTTGTCACGCCGTTTGCTGTTGCTGCTTACATCGTCGCTGCTTACTGGTTCACGGCTTCAACTTCATTTGCAAATCCGGCGGTGACGCTGGCGCGTTCGATGAGCGATACGTTTGCGGGCATTCGTCCGGCGGACGCGCCCGGCTTTATCGTCGCTCAATTTCTCGGCGCAGTGGCGGCAACCGCGCTGTTTCGCTGGCTTGTGCCAATCAGTCAAAAGAATGCGGCGGAAGTTATTATTTCACATCAAGGAACGAGCGATTAAAAAAAAAATATGGCGCAGAAGAAACGAGTTTTGATTTTATGCACGGGAAATTCCGCCCGCAGTCAGATGGCGGAAGGCTTATTGCGAGAATTTGGCGGAGATAAATTTGCGGTTGAAAGTGCCGGTGTTGCGCCGAGCCGTGTGCGCCGCGAAGCCGTCGAAGCGATGCGTGAAATCGGCATTGATATTTCCAGACATCGCTCGAAATCAATTGACGAATTTCATGGACAAAATTTTGATTACATCATCACCGTTTGTGACAACGCCGCAGAAACTTGTCCAGTTTTTCCCGGCAATGTGGCGCACATTCACAGAAGTTTCACCGATCCGCCGCCCGAAACCATCAGCGATTATCAATCACGGCTTAAAATCTTTCGGGAAGTGCGCGACGATCTGCGCGAGTGGTTGAATGATTTTACCCGAAAGCAAAACGCGTAAATTCTTATTCGCGCTGTGACGATAAAATATTAACTTGCCGCGCCGTTGTGAATTTGCGAAGCGCGCTTGATACAATTCTGAGTTATTGTAAAATCAGATGCCCGCCAAATCAGAAATCACAAATCGCGCCTTTTTCATTGAACGCATCAAGGAAGAGAAACCTTTCAATTACATCGTGCAGAATTTGGAAAGCACTTTCGGCGAGCCGCAGATTTCGCCGAAAAGCGATCCGCTGGCGATGCTCATCAATATAATCCTGTCGCAGGCGACCAGCGACGCGAACAGTGGGCGAACATTTCATAATTTGAGGAAAGTTTTTAAGACGTGGGAAAAAGTTTTGGCGGCTAACGAAACGGACATCGCCGACGTGATTCGGCTTGGCGGTTTGGCAAATCAAAAAGCGCGAGTCATTAAAGATTTGCTCGGTCAAATAAAAGCGGCGCGCAAAACATTGTCGCTCAAATTCGTCGAAAAAATGCCCGACGAAGAAGCGCGAGATTATCTGCAAAGTTTTCGCGGCATCGGACCAAAAACCGTCGCCTGCACTTTATTATTTGCCTGTCACAAAGAAGTTTTTCCGCTCGACACACATATTTTTCGCGTGCTGAAGCGGATGGGAATTTTGCCCGAAAAAATTACGGATGCAAAAGCGCACCGGCTTTTAGATGAACTCGCGCCGCCGGGGAAATTTTATTCGCTGCACGTCAATCTGATTCGTTTAGGCAGAAAAATTTGCCGCCCGCGCGAGCCGTTGTGCGAACAATGTCCGCTGATCGAATATTGCGATTACGGCTTGACGCAAATTTAAGCGAGCAGCTTTATAATTAAGGACTACGATTAAAAAAGTAATGTCATATATTCTCGCGCTAGACCAAGGCACGACGAGCAGCCGGGCGATTGTATTCGACCGCGACGGTCAAACGATTGCCGTCGCGCAAAAAGAATTCACGCAAATTTACCCGCTAAGCGGTTGGGTCGAACACAATCCGCAGGAGATTTGGGAGACGCAAACAGCGACGGCAGTTGAAGCATTGCAAAAAGCTAATTTGACTGCCGGAGACGTTGCGGCAATCGGAATTACCAATCAGCGTGAAACGAGCGTCGTTTGGAATCGAAAAACGGGCGAACCGGTCTGCAATGCAATCGTCTGGCAAGACCGCCGGACTTCCGCCTTCTGCGATGAAATCAGAAAAACTCATGCCGATACGATTCGGGAAAAAACCGGACTCGAAGTTGACGCGTATTTTTCGGCAAGCAAGATAAATTGGATTTTGGAAAATATGCCGAATGTTCGAAATCAGGCGGGAAATGACGAGCTTTGTTTCGGCACGGTTGACAGTTGGCTGGTCTGGAAATTGACGAACGGCGACAAGCATCTGACCGACGTTTCAAATGCTTCGCGGACGATGCTTTACAATATCAAAACACTTGACTGGGACGATCAACTTCTGGAACTTTTCGACGTTCCGCGACGAATTTTGCCCGACGTGTTTTCTTCATCGGACATTTACGGCGAAGTGAAAACGCCGACGAAACTGGCGGGAATAAAAATCGCGGGTATCGCGGGCGACCAGCAAGCCGCATTATTCGGACAGCTTTGTATGGAGAAAGGATTGTCGAAAACCACTTACGGAACGGGATGTTTTATGCTGCAGAACATCGGGGCAAAACCCATCAAATCGAAAAACAATTTGCTGACGACGATTGCCTGGAAAATTGGCGAACAAACCGAATACGCTTTGGAGGGCAGTGTTTTCATTGGCGGCGCGGTTGTCGGGTGGCTGCGCGATTCTTTGAAAGTTATCGAAAATTCAAATGATGTCGAATCATTGGCAAATTCCGTCAAAGATAACGGCGGCGTTTATTTCGTCCCGGCGTTTGCGGGGCTCGGCGCGCCGCATTGGAATCAAAACGCGCGAGGTTTGATAATCGGTCTAACGCGCGGGACTGGAAAAGCGCACATCGCCCGCGCAGCGACGGAATCAATCGCTTATCAGGTCGCCGATTTGTCAGACGCGATGCAGGCGGATTCGGGAATCGAGTTAAAGGAATTACGGGTTGACGGCGGCGCGACGAATAACGATTCGCTTCTACAGTTTCAAGCGGATGTCTTGCAAATTCCCGTTGCGCGCTCGCGGGTGACGGAAACGACCGCGCTCGGCGCGGCTTATCTGGCGGGTTTGGCGGTCGAATTTTGGAAATCAAAAGAAGATTTGAAAAATCACTGGCGTGCCGACAAAGTTTTTATGCCGCAGATGTCGTTAACCAAAGCCAAAGAGCTGCGCGAACGGTGGAACGAAGCAGTCAAGAGAGCGTTGGATTGGAAAGTTTAGAACGTTACAAATCAAAAGGGCGAGCAACAGAAATTTCTGTTGCTCGCCCTTAAAATCACTGGCTAAATTTAATTAACTATCATTGTTTTCGCCATTCGATTTACTGCCTTTGCCGCTGGCGGCAGCTTGAACGTGCGGCAGCGGAAGCCCGACGGCATCCGTTTTGATTTCGGGTTCATAGTCGAACGTCTCCACATCTGAATCGCTGATAATCATCTTGCCGGATTGTTTTGTGAAAATAAGTTTACTCAACTCATTATCAAAATCAATCGTTACCAAATCGCCGGTCTCAACTTGTTCGGTTGCCACCAGATTTGAAAGCGGGTAAACCAGAAATCTTTCAATGGCGCGTTTCAGATGCCGCGCGCCGTATTTCAAATCAATGCCCTCGCCGAGCAAGAATTCTTTGGCTTTTTCCGTGCATTCAAAAACAAATTTCGTTCCCGCCGAATCGGTGATGCGGTCTTGCACGCCGCGAAGTTCGATGTCTAAAATTTTTCGTAGATGATGTTCTTTCAAACTGCGGAAGACTACCACTTTATCAATGCGGTTCATAAATTCCGGCGAGAATTTACGTTTCGCGGCTTCCAGAGCGGTGCGATAAATTTTCGAATCAATCTCGTTGTCGTCAGCATTTTTCTGCGCTTTGGTCGGCGCAAAACCGATGCCGCCGGAAATCATCTCCGACATTTCGCGCGCGCCGAGATTGGAAGTCATAATGACGACGGTTTTAGAAAAATCAACGCGCCGATTATCGCCCAGGGTCAGCGTCGCTTTGTCAAGAATTCCCAAAAGAAGTTGCCAGAGCGCGTCCGACGCTTTTTCGATTTCGTCAAACAGCACAAAGGTTAACTTAGTCTCGTCGGTGTGCGCTTTATCGAGGTTCTCCTGCGTTAGCATCGGCGATGTTTCGCGGTGTCCCAAATATCCGGGAGGCGAGCCGATAAGTTTGGCGATCTCGTGCGAATGCTGAAACTCGGCGCAGTCAATTTTGACGACTGCATGCGGTTCGCCGAACAAAACCTGCGCCGCCGCTTCAACGACGCGCGTTTTTCCCGAACCGGTCGGACCCAAAAAAAGCAGCGTTCCGACGGGACGCGCTGGGTTGTTCATTCCCGCCAGATAAATTTGGAAAAGTCCGCTCATCCGCCGCACGGCACGTTCCTGTCCGACGATGAAGGACGATAGTTTATCTTCAAAATCTTTGGCGCGCGGGCTTTTCAGGTCAGGGTTAAGCAATACAAGTTTTTCAGTATTTTCTTTCTTTCTAGCAGTTTCGTTTCTCATTTTTTTCTTCTCCTCGTCAAACAAAACATCGCTCTTCTCAAAAGCGTTCGTCAAATAGACGAATTTACAAAGCCGATTTTCGCCGAGTAACTCCGGCAAAATCGTTACCTACAATTGATGATTTCAAAAGATTTTACGTTGGCTGATTAATAGGACTGTGGAAGGAATTCGTCCACTTGGAACGACAGCTGATTTCGAGTAATCAAGCTCTGTTTATGGTTTACCATAAATGCGACGTAATACGCAAGCAAAATTTAGCAAGAGAAGTGAGGGGTGAAAAGTGAGAAATGAGAGACGAAATATACTTGCGGCAATTTGAGAAATATAATGTCTGATTATCCCGCTTACGATTGATGATTTGCATTTCTCATTTTTCACTTCTTTTACTTTTGCTGGGACAATATCTATAATTTCACATTAGTGTTCACAAACACTATTAGTAAATATGAAATATATAAACAAAATTAGCTGTCTCTTTTTATTCTTAGCCGTCGCAATTATTAGCCTTGCCTGCCAGCAGGCGCAGCAAGCCGAGCCAACTAACGCGAATACGACGATTAAACCAACCGTCAGAGCGCAGTCGCCGACCGAAGCGTATCAGATGCTATATGCGGCGTGTAAAGCGAAAGATTCGGACAAAATCAAGCAACTAATGTCGAAAGGCTCGCTGGGTCTAGCCGGAATGTCTGCCAGCCAGCAGAAAAAATCGCTCGAACAGGTTCTCGAAAACGGATTGGTCGCGCCGACGCTCGCGCCTTCGATAACTGAAATCCGCGACGAGCGCGTCAAAGACAATTTCGGCGCGGTCGAAGTTTACAACGAAAAAGATAAGCGTTGGGAAGATTTGCCGTTTATTCTTGAAGACGGCGGTTGGAAACTCGCGGTCGGCGAGCTTTTCTCGGACACCTGGAAATCGCCGGGCAAGAGTCAGGGGCAAGTCGAAACGGAAGCCTCCAATAAAATGATGCCGATGCCTTCCAATACCGCGACGAATCTTTCCGAAATAGGCAACGGAACCAAATCGGTTGAAGTTCCGAAAGAAGACAAGCCGAAAAAATGATTGGCGAGCGCGAAGTTAAAGAGATTTTAACGCAATACGAAAAACACGGCTGGAGTTTACGCCGTGTTTTGCTTTCTGCGGAAATTGAAAGGAATTTGCCGGCGATGCTTTTTGGACAAACCGAAGTTGTTACGTCGGATCTAAATGCGCTGTGGTTTTCACGCTTTTCGTTTGAGGGACGCGAGACCTGGGAGTTAAGACATTTGTCTAATACGCCTTTCGCCCTCGTCGAAGTTTTTGAAGTCGACGACGAAGAGGACGTGCGCGAAGAGATGCGATGTGAAATGCAAACCAAGCTGGCGGAACAGGCATCAAAATCCGGTAACAAAAAAGTCACGTAAAGACCTTTAATTTATTATTTACAAACCGCCTCTTTTGTTGCAAACTGATTAAGATTGAAATGACGATAAAAAATTTTGGTGCGCGAGTTGTGAGTGTTTGGGAAGGCTTGCGTCCAATGACAAAAAAAATGTTGGTCGGCGCGGTGCAGTCAAGCGGCGCGAACCTGGCGAACCCACAAACACAAAAATTTTCTTATGACGTTCACGCCGAATGGGAACTGAGCCGGCTGCTTTCCGCTCTGGATGAACAAACAAAAAAGGCAGAAGTCAGGCGCGACGCGGAAAAGTTGTCCGAAATAAAACAACTTGCGGAAGCCTGTGCGAAGGTTTTGCAAACGCAAACCGCGTCTGCCGAAGTTTTTATTCAATTGGCGACGCGCGCCGTGCAGCGTAACGATTTTAACAATCTCGACCGCCTTGCCGATGTGTTTGCCCAGAGGTTTTCGGCAGTTGAAGTGGCGGAGGTCATTCGGCAAACCGAACTGGCGCAAATCCGCGCCATCGCTTATGAAACTTTAGCAATGATGCCGGTCGCCCATCTCCTGCCGCTGCTTGACGACTCGCTTTATTTTGAAATCGCCCGCAATGCGATTGAACAGCAAGCGTTTGAATTCGACAACGAAGAAGCCCAGCAGATTTTGGAGCAAATGGATTCAGACGAAATTCAGTAATCAAGCAATGAGGGAAAAAGATAAGGGATGAATAAAGAACTCCTTATTCATCCCTCATTTGTTATTTTATGAAGCAAGTGACAATCGTTTGCGACGGTTCGAGTCTCGGCAACGGTAAAGGCAAACCGCGGGCGGCGGCGGTCGCCGTGCTTGGGTATCGCGGTTACTGGCGAGCGTTCGGCGAATTTTTGGGCGAGGCGACGAACCAGCAAGCGGAGATTGCGGCGGCAACGATTGGATTGAAAACTCTGCGCGAACCTTGCCAGGTAAAAATTTTAACCGATTCGCGTTACGTCGTTGAAACAATGACCGGACGATTTCGCAAAAAGGCGAATTTGGATTGGTGGAATAAACTAGATCGGGAAGCGAAAAAACATCAGATAAATTGGCAGTGGACAAAAGGACACGCCGGACACCAAGTTCAGGAAATCGCCGACAAAATGGCGCGGCGAATGGCGGAACTCGGACGCGTTGACGAGAAAATTTTGGACGATGCGGTGGCGGAAATCGGAGTGATGGAAATTTAGGCAGCCACAAAAGAGCACAGAAATCTCAAAAAAAAGTTATAAATGAAGACTGTCAGACACAATTATCTTCTTTTTTTTGCGTTTTTCGCGCTTTTTTGTGGCTGTGTCTCCGTCCTCGCTCAAAAACAAGATTCGCACGGCTGGATTTGGCAAAATCCGCTTCCGCAGGGCAATCCGCTTTACTCGATTCATTTTGCCAGAGATAAAGAAACGGGCTTTGCCGTCGGTGCGGAAAACACGATTTTGCGAACTGATAACGGCGGTTTTCGGTGGCAGCAGCAGACTTCACCAAGTGATGTCATGCTCTCCGGCGTGTTCGTCAAAGATAAAAAAAATGCGATCATTGTCGGCGCTCGCGGCACTATCTTGCTAACCGATAACGGTAAAAACTGGCGGCGCAGTGAAATCGAAGCGAAAGACCATTTTTACGGCGTTGTTTTGACGGGCGAAGATTTTCAGACGGGTTGGACGGTCGGAACTTACGGGCGCATCTTGAAAACTACCGACGGCGGCGCGACCTGGCGTAATCAAACTAGCGGAACGACCGAACAACTCTTAAAAGTGGCAGCGTTCGACGCGCAAAAGAGCGTTGTCGTCGGAACGAACGGCGCGATACTTTCAACCAAAGACGGCGGCGAAAATTGGCAACTAAAAAAACCCTGCGATAATTTTTTGATAGCGAGCGCGACGTATCTGGCGGCGGAAAAAATCGTTGCCGTCGGCTATGGCGGCTGCGTGGCGCGAAGCATTGACGGCGGCGAAACGTGGGAAAAAATCAACATTTTCAGCCGGGCGGATTTTCTCTCGCTCGCGTTTGCCGACGAGAAAAAGGGATTTATGACCGACGCGAACGGGCTGATGTGGCTGACCGGCGACGGCGGCGGCGTGTGGCTGCCGTTCAATATTCGCACTAATCCGAAACTTGTTGCGCTGTATTTCGCCGATCAATATACGGGTTGGGCGGTTGGCGAAAACGGTTTGATAATCCGCTCAGACGACGGCGGCTACAGTTGGCAGCGTTTGAGCGAAGGCGGGCGCGAGGATGTCAACGACATTTTATTTTTTGACGGCAGCATCGGTTCGGCGGTCGGCTCGAAAGGCAAAATCTGGATTACCAACAACCGCGGCAGCGATTGGATTCCGGTTTATTCGGGTGTCGAGGAAAATCTGAACGCGCTCAGTTTTATAGATGCCGAACAAGGCATCGTCGTCGGCGACCGGGGAACCGTTCTGCGTACGAGGAACGGCGGCGCGAGCTGGGGAAAAGGAATCTCCGGCGTGACGGAAGATTTGCTCGGTGTTGATTTTATCAGCGAGAAAATCGGATATGCTGTCGGCGCGGACGGAATAATTCTGCGAACGGATTCGGGCGGCGCGTATTGGGAACGATTTGAATCGGGAACGCGGGTTTGGCTCGAAGACGTAAAATTCCTCGACGAGAAACGCGGCGTGATCGTCGGCGACAAAGGAACGATTTTGCTGACGAATGACGGCGGCACAACCTGGAAGAAAATCAAAACCAGCCTTGAAGAAAATCTTTACGCCTCAAGTTTTTATGACGACAAAACCGGCTACGCCGTCGGTGCCAACGGCACGATTCTGCGAACGGAAAACGGCGGTGAAACGTGGCAAGATCAGGAAACGTCCTTCAAAGTCAACTTCTATGCGGTAACTACTTATAGCCGAAAGGAAGCGATTATCGTCGGTGAACAGGGCGCGGTTTTGCTGACCAGAAACGCTGGCGAAACTTGGGAAACGCAGCCGAACGCGACGAGCAAATCGCTCCAGGCAATAGTATATCGCGGCGGGACGGACTTGTGGATTGCAGGACGCGGCGGCTCGATTTTGCGACGCTCCGAAATGCTGTCAACAATTAGAACTACTGAAGGTCAAAAACTCCCGCCGGTGTTGCGTTTGGGAATACCAAAAAAGAAACCGAAAACGCGCACGCCGCTTTTGACGATTGCCGATGACGGCGATATTCCGCCGGCGACCGAACCGAAAAAAGAAAAGGAAAATTAAAAGCGGAAGGCGAGAAATAACTGAATTTGATTGCTCACTTATTTTACAATCAAAACCGAAATCCATTCACCCAAAAATTCGATTTTCGGATTTTTAACATCGAAATTTTTCAACTCCGAAACGATAATATTTTCCTGTTCCTTTAAAATCCCCGATAACATCAACACGCGTTTCGATTTTTCAATCAACAGCGGCAGAATCGGGACGATTACGTCAACCGTAATGTTGGCGCAAACGAAATCATAGCGCGCGTCTTTTTCCGAAATCGAACCGACGCGAAACTCAATTTCGTCGCCGACTTCGTTCGTTTCGGCATTTTCTCCGGCAATCGTGATTGAATCAAAATCAGTATCGTAGCCGACAATCAAAGCGTAACTTTCAGATTCCGGTTTCGAGACTTGAGCTTTAAGACTTGGGACTTGAGACTTAGCGGCGGCAATCGCTAAAATTCCCGTTCCGGTTCCGACATCGAGAAAACTCATCGCGCTCTCGTAATTTTCCTCAATCGCTTTCAAACAAAGCCTGGTCGTTTCGTGAGTTCCGGTGCCGAAAGCCATACTCGGCTCGATTCTGACAACGATTTTGTCGGTGTTCTCGATTGTTTCCCAGGTCGGCGCGATGATAAATTTTTCGGTCACCGTCGGTTTCCAATGCTTTTTCCACTCGAACAGCCAATCAACATTTTCGATTACGCGCTGATCCGTTTGACGAATTGTCTCAGGCGCAAGACCGTAAATCCGCAAGGCTTCATTGAGTTCGGCTTCAATCTTTGCGCTGTCGGGCAGCTCGTTAAAATAACCGATAACGGTCAGATTTTCCGATTGCTTTACGCCCAGATTATTTATCTCTGTGCCGAGCGCGTCAAGCTCATTAAGGGCAAACTCGACGGCTTCCGATGCTTTCGCATCAACCGTAATTTCGAGCGCGAACCAGGTTTTTTCTGTATTCATTTATTCGATTAATCTACAATGCCGATTTCATCTAAGTCTTGCGGACGGTTGCGCCAATCTTCAACAACTTTGACGAAAAGCTGGAGAAAAACTTTTTTGCCCAACAGATGCTCAATATCAACCCGCGCTTCCGTGCCGATTTTCTTTAACTTAATGCCGCCTTTGCCGATTATAATTCCTTTCTGCGAGCTGCGCTCAACGAAAATCGCGCATTGAACTCTCGTCACTGCCGCATCGGATTCGTCATACGTTTCGGTTACGACGGCGGTGACATACGGAATTTCATCGCCGGTTGTTTGTAGAATTTTCTCGCGCACCATTTCCGCAACCAATACTCGCATTGATTGGTCGGTCATTTCGTCTTCGCCGAAAATCGCTTCGGCTATGGGAAGATGTTTGGTGATCTGCTTTAGCAGATTGTCAATCGCCTCGCCTTTGAGGGCTGAAATCGGCACGATTTCTACGAAGTTATATTCCCTGGAGTAAAATTCGATAAGCGGCAAAAGCTCTTTTTTGTCTCGGATTTTATCAATTTTGTTGAGAACCAAAACGGCGGGCTTTTCCGATTGTTTAACTAAATCCAGAACGAATCGGTCGCCGTTGCCGGTCGAAACCGAAGCGTCGCGCATCAGCACGAGAACGTCAACCGAAAGTATCGCGTCGTGAACCGCCGCCATCATCCGGCGATTTAAAAGATAGCCGGGTTTATGAACGCCGGGCGTGTCAACGAAAACGATTTGCCCTTCGTCACTGGTAATGATGCCTTGAATTTTATGGCGGGTGGTTTGCGGTTTGTTTGAAACGGCGGCGATTTTCTCGCCGACCAGATGATTGAGCAGCGTTGATTTTCCCGCATTCGGGCGACCGATTAAAGCGACGTAACCGCTTCGGTAATTTTCGGATGTCATTAAGTAAAATTAACAGTAAAAAGTGAAAAAGTGAAAAGGTGGAAAAGCGGAGAAGCGAAAATGTAAGAAATGATAAATGACAAAAGGTAAAAAAGTCGGTTTGAAATTATCAAACCGACTTTTCACCTTTTTAGTTTTCTATTTTTTACTGTTCCTTCAATAATCGGTCGCGCGCCGCAATCGCTTCTTTGTATGCGCCGTCCCTGATGTTGCCAATTTTGATTGCCGTTTCATAAATCTTGACGGCATATTGGTTTTCGCCGAAATACTCGTAAATCCGCGCGAGCGCGACATAAGACAGAGAAAGCAAAGCCGCGTCGGTCGTCTGCGTCGCCGAGCGAACGACATTTGTGTAGTGAGTTTTCGCTTCGAGCAGGCGGTTTTTGCGCTTATCGATTTCGTTAATGCTTTCGGCGGAGAGACTTGCCACGCGACCGAGCGCGTAAGAAATACGCAATTCCGACGGATTCGCTTCGAGCAGTTGTTTAAGCTGCTTTTCCGATTCGACGTAATTTTTCGCTTTGATGATTTGGTCAATCTCAAGCAGTTTTTTCGTCACCGGATTTTCGACGACGAATTCCTGTCCGGCATTGTTTTTCCGTCGTTCTTCACGCGCTGCGACGGCGCGTTTTCGCGCGTCGGCGTATTGCGCCAGACGATTCGTTTCCTTCGTCGTGTCAAGCGACAAAATAATATCGCGCAATGAGCCGGCGATGTCGAAACCCGAATCTTCCAATCCTTTTAATTGATCGGCAAAATAAAACGAAAGAACCGCGCCTTTTTCGTAGGCTTCGGAAAGCTGGAGAGCCGTTTCGTCGGAGAGCGATTTTTTTATCGCATCGAGTTCGGCAGAAACCGCTCGCTTTTCGTCAACGGTTTTCACCTGATCAATTTTGCGGCGGGCTTGCGCGGTAGCAATGTTCGTTTTTTCAAATTCGATTTGTCTGGCTTCGGTCGCCGCCACTAACGACCGCGAAACAGAAAGGAAAACGTCGGGCGAAACGTCCGGGTTAATTTTTCTCTGCTCGTCAAGCAGAGCTTTGATGCCGACGCGCGCCGTCGCAATATCTTTAGCACTGTCTAAAACGAGCGGGTCAACAACGAACTGCAAATACGCGCGGCGAACTTCTGATTGACTCAAGTCGGTTTTTGGCGGCACAATCGCGTAGTAGTTATCGCCGACATTAACAAAATTAATTGTACCTTTCGGGGCGAGCATTTCCGGCACAATGAAAAATCTACGCTCGCGTTCGCGCGTTTCGATTTTCGTTAAAGTTTTTTTGCCCTTCGCGTTTTTCGTTTCGGTTTTGATTCGTTCGACGAAAATAAGCTGCGGTTTGGTGTGCAGGTAATCAAGCAGTTCGCCGACCATTTCGGCGGCGGAAGGACGTAAATCCGTTCCGGTAACTTGATAATCTTTGACATATTCATCAATTTTCTGACTGAACGCGCGGCGGTAAAATTCTCTGACAAGCGGAGCGAAATCTAGTACGTCGAGCAAATCGCCTGGCAAATCGGTCGCCCGCGACGGATCGGTCAAATCCGGCACGGGCGTGAGCGAATAAGCCATCGAGACGAACGGCGCGATTATTTCGGAGTTCGTCGCCTTTGGATGACGACGTTTGTATTGCTCGACAAAAACGACTAATTTCTGACGCAAGTCGGGACTCAAACTTAATAAGTCCGTCTTTAATTTTTGGCGAAATTGCGCGCCGTCTTCCGTCAAAGACGTGTCAACGCCCGCCGCTTCCAAAGCTGCCAAAACAGTCATCAAGCGTTTATCCGGCTCGATTCTCACGCCGTAGTTCATCAAATCGAAACCTGTCTGCGCGTTTTGGGCAAAGGCATTAAAGGAGAAGATTAAAACTATAGCAAGCGATAAAACTCGTTTCATTGTATTTATGATTGAAAAATTTGAATGCAAAGGACGCAAGATAAGCAAGAAAATCAAAAGGGGGACAACAAGGGTGATTTTCTAATTTATTTTGCGCCTTTGCTGTAATAAAGATGATGTTTTTTCGGTGAAAGATGCTTGTCCGGGAAAGCAAAAAGGATAAAGGATTAAACTGCATTTATCCTTTACCCTAAAATTTACACTGCGAAAAATTCACTCTATTTAAAGCTGCTGAGTGCTTCGCCTTCGTTTTCGTAAACGTCGAAAACGGTTAAAAGTTTGGTAATTGCCAGCAAGTCTTGAATCTTTTGCGTTAAATTTAAAAGTTTCAAACTGCCGTCCTCTTTGTTAACGGCGGTGAAACTCGACACAAATTCGCCGATGCCGCTTGAATCAACGTAGCCGACACCGCCGAGATTCAAGATAATTTTCTTTTTGCCTTCGCCGAGCAAACGGCGAATCGTCGTGCGAAGCGCGACGCTGCCTTCGCCGATTGTCACCTTGCCGTTCATATCAAGAATCGTAATATCGCCCGCCTGACGTTCCGAAATGTTAAGTTCAGCCATTTTATCTCCTGTTTTTGTAAAAAAGTTTTGAAGCAAATTTTAGACTACTATCAATTAAAAAGTCCAAGCAAAAAAGTGAAAAAGCGAAAATTCGACAAAAAATCTGCAAATTGTCATTACCTCAAGTTAACTTCTTTCCTTTTCGCTTTTATCTTTTTTTCAGCATTTCCACCATCATGCCGCCTTCCTTATGATTAGACCACTCGACTTTGTCCATAAACGAGCGCATAAATAAAACGCCGCGCCCGCTCGCTTTCAGAAGGTTTTCGGGATTCGTCGGGTCGGGAACTTCTTCGACCGCGAATCCCGCGCCGAAATCTCTGACGGTTATCTCAAATCCTTCGTTCCGATTTTCAAACGTAATCTCGACCTGTTTCGTTTCGTCTAATTTATTGCCGTGTTTGACGGCGTTGGCAACCGCCTCGCGCACCGCCATATCAACGGCAGATTTCACGTCGTCGCCGAAATCATGACGCTCGGCAAATTTCGACGCTTCGACAGCGGCTTCTTCGACTGATTCAAGCCGGCTCGCTAGTTTCAATTTTGTCTTTTTTTCGTTCACAAGTTTGATTGTAAGTTATCGGTAATGGCGGTTCGTGTCAAGAAAGATTAAATTTTTAGGCGATTTCGGGATTTTTTACCACGCCAATAAACGGCAGATTACGGTAACGTCCCGCCACGTCCAAACCGTAGCCAACGACGAATTTGTTGGGAATTTGAAAACCGCAGTAATCAATTTTCAACTCTTTTTTAATGCGCGGTTCTGGCTTGTCAAGCAATGACGCGATTTTAATCGAGTTTGCGCCCCGCGAACCTAAAATTTCCATCAGGCGAAAAAGCGTCAAACCAGTGTCAACGATGTCTTCAACGACAATCACGTCTTTGCCGCGAATCGGCTGACTCACATCCTTCAAAATTTCAACGTCGCCCGATGATTTCGTCGCGTCCTTGTAAGACGACACCGACATAAAATCTATCGTCAGCCGCAAATCAACGGCGCGAATCAAATCAGCCAAAAAAACACATGAGCCTTTTAGAACGCCGATGACGACCAAATCTTTGTCGGCGTAGTCAAAGGCGATTTGCCTGCCGAGTTCGGCGACGCGCGTTTTGATCGCTTCTTCGGAAAGCAAAACTTCTAGATTTGAATTTGTAAATTCGGTTGATTTTTGAACGGTTGATGTTGACACCGGATGAGCCTCCAAAATTTAGCGAGTAATTGTTTAGCAAAATAGTATGTGAGAGAATTGGAAACGTCAATTTACGAACTCGAAAAAATTTATGGCAAACGACAAAGAAACCCGCGACCGCGTGCGCGCGCTGGTGCGCGACGTTTTAGCGAATGTTCCCGTCGAAGATGAGTCGCCTTCTCCTGCTGAAACTTTGCCGAAGCATATCGTCGTCAATTCGCTGAAAGATGAGATCGGCAAAGAATTCGACCGCGACGAATCGGCGAAAAGTTTGATTACCGAAGACGATTTGCGCGGTTTGGAATCGGGAGCGAAAATCCGAGTTTCGGAAAACGCCAAATTTACGCCGCTTGCTTCCGATTTAATAAGAGAGAAGCGTATCGAACTCGTCGTGAAATCTTCGCGAAACAGTTCGTCAAAAATAAAATCCGTCGCCATCGGCGCCGACCACGGCGGTTTTCCGGTGAAAGAACAGTTGAAAGATTTTCTTAACAGTTCGGGTTTTCAAGTCCGCGATTTCGGCACGAATTCGACCGATGCGGTTGATTATCCCGACTACGCTCACGCGGTTGCCAGAGCGGTCGGCGAAAAACAGGTTGATGTCGGAATCGTCGTTGACGGCGCGGGAATCGGAAGCGCGATGACGGCGAATAAAGTTCCGAATGTTCGTGCCGCCGCGTGTTATTCGGTCGAACTGGCAAAAAACTCGCGCGAGCATAACGGCGCGAATGTTTTGACTTTGGGCAGCGGACAAAACAATTTCAACGAAATAAAAGCAATCGTCGAAGCGTGGCTGGCAACTGATTTGACCGAAGAGCGGCACAAAAAACGCGTTGGAAAAATTGACCAGATTGAGCGACAATACAAACGCTAAAGAGGAAAAATGGCTAATTTTCAAAACGGCAATTACGAAAAACTTGTCGAGCAGATTACGGATTTGGTTTTGGCGAAACTAGACGGCGCGGACGATTATTGTCCGTCGTTTTGCAGCGCGGACGTTAGAAGAATAGTTGATGCGGGCGCGTCGCGTATCGGCGTAGTCCTGGGCGAATCGGCGACGGCGCGCGATTGGGCAAGCCTCGTTGACCACACTTTATTAAAACCGGAAGCGAGCGAAAATGATATTAAAAAACTTTGTCAGGAAGCCGTGCAATACGGTTTCGCGTCGGTTTGCGTGAATCCGTCGTGGGTGAAAAAAGCCGCTGAATTTCTGAAAGGCTCGAATGTTCCGGTTTGCACGGTTATCGGATTTCCGCTCGGCGCGACTCTTTCGGATGTGAAGGCGTTTGAAGCCCGCCGCGTGATTTTCAACGGCGCGAGAGAAGTTGATATGGTAATCAACATCGGCGCGTTAAAATCCGGCGACGACTGCGCGGTCGAAGACGACATTCGCGCCGTCGCTTCTGCCGCTCACGAAAACGGTGTGTTGTGCAAAGTAATCATCGAAACCGCGCTTTTAACCGACGATGAAAAAGTTCGCGCGTGTCTCGCGTCGAAGAACGCAGGCGCGGATTTTGTCAAAACTTCGACCGGTTTCGCCAAAGGCGGCGCAACGGTCGAAGATGTCGCGCTGATGCGGCGCGTCGTCGGTTCAAATTTAGGCGTGAAAGCGTCGGGCGGCGTAAAGGGAATCGAAGACGCGCGGGCGATGTTTGAAGCGGGCGCAACCCGCATCGGCGCGTCGGTCGGTGTGAAAATAGCGCAGGAAGCAAGCGGAATTAAATCGAACGTCGTCGCGGGAAATTATTAGAAGCTGTCTTGAGAATTAAACAATGATTTTGCAACAATTCGCCAAAAGCGCGGCGTCTCTAACTTTAATTAAAGTTAAAAACGCCGCGCCTTTCGCATTTTATTTAAATAATTTGAAGCGACTTGCTCGGAAGTCGGAATTCTTTTATCTACATTTTATCAACGAAATTATAAGTAATAAAACCGGTGGCTTTAACTGCTCGATTGCCGACGAGCGTCGGTTTGAATTTGGATTTGCGAGCAGCATCTTCGCTCGCCGCCCGCAGCAGCGATGAGCCGTTGGACGCTTTAGCGGAAATGACTTTTCCTTCTTCGTCAAGCGTGATTTGAACCGTTACTTTTCCCTGAGCGTTTAATTTTTGGGCAATTTCGGGATACACCGGCACCGCTAATTTAATGGCGAGACTGTTTAATTGTCCGAGGTCAACCGATTTGGGCGCGGCGAGTGTTTCCGTTATTTTGGGCGCGGACGAAACTGCCGGTGCTTCCTGAGCTTTCGGTTTCGGCAAGGTTTTCGCCTGTTCGTCCTGAAGTCTCCTTAAATTGATTTTCGCTGATTCGTTGCTCGCGTCAAGCTCCGCCGCTTTTTGGTAATCGCTGATAGCTTGCTGCAGATTGCCTTTCTTTTCATAAACATCTCCGCGTTTGAAATACGCGGTCGAATCTTTCGGGTCTAGTTCAATCGTTCTGTCAAAATCGAGAATCGCCAACTCGTAACTTTTTTTGCCCGAGTAAGCCCGTCCGCGATTGAGATATGCCGCCGCGTCTTTCGAATTTAATTCGATGGCTTTGTTGTAATCGCCCACGGCAAGTTCATATTCGCCTTTGAGATTATTTTCGTCCGCTCGTTTTCGGTAAAATGCGTAATCGAGAGCAGGAGTCGCCGCCGGAATCGAAACCGGCGCGGATACCGGAGCCGGCGCGGAAATTGACTTGGAAGCGACTGCGACTATTATTCTTTCGCTTTTTTGACGAATGGCTTCGACGAGTTCACGGTTCGCGCCGGTGCCGACGAGTTCGGTTTCGATTTCCGGCGTAAGCGAGAAAGTGATACCGCGCTCGATGACGGCACCGGAAAGAAGTTTGTTTCGTTCGTCAAGCGTAACTTTTTTTGACCGCAAACCAATCAAAATATCGGCTAAACTCAGTTGTACTTGTTGTGCTTGTCCAATTTGGCTGAACACCGTCAGCGAAAGCATTAACGATGCTAATGCGAGAAGAGAGAAAGAACGCGGATGCGTCAACTTAATTCGGGAAAGATTTTTGAGTTTCATATTTTTATTCCTTGAAGGTTGGTAGATTAGCTTTGATTTTTGACAAACCTTGAAACCTTAAAATTCATGCGGTAAACATCTTATTTGTCTTGTGATAAATGGTTTAATTGCCGCCGATAAGATCGTCTACCGTGACGGCTTTCTTTTGTTTGGCTGCCGGTTTAGCCGCCGCTGGTTTTTCGGTTTTCGCCGCCGACTGTGGAACGGGTTTATTTCTGAACGCGGGCTGGCTGACAGCTTTTTCGGGCGAAACCGTTGGCGAAGAAGGCGCGGGCATGGTGTCGGTTGAGGAAACTTTTTCGGCAGTCGGCTGCGGCACAGCTTCGGTTGCCGGTTCGGGCGTGGGTTTTTCAGTTGCCGAAATTGTTTGATTCGTAGCTGGCTGTTTTGACTCCGCTGCGACGTTTGACGACCGCAACGTCCAGATTCCCGCCACGGCACCACCGAGCAGCAGAAAACCCACAACAATGGCTGGCATCAGCCACGAAGATTTTTTGTCCGGTTTCGGCTCGGTAAATAAATTTGAGGAATCGTCGAATGTATTTTGGGTTTTGCCCATCTTGGAAGGCGCGTCAGCATCAAACGGGCTTTGAACAAAATCCTGCGCCGATCTCGCGCTGATTGCCGGAGGTTTTTTATCATCGGCGTTGACCGATTGCTTTTCCGAAAGTTGCTTCTCCGCTACGGCGGCGCGTTGCTCGGCTTTTATTCTCTCAGTTTCTGCTGTTTTTAATTGCTGTTCAAGCAATTGCGCCTGCTGCTTTCGTTCGTCTTCAAGCCGCAGACGTTCCTGTTCCACGAGTTGACGTTCCTGTTCGAGACGCTTTTCTTCCGCCAGCAGAGTTTCGCGGGCGGCGGCTGCTTCGCGGCTCTTTACTTCTTCAGCCGTGCGTTCCTGCGCCCGCGTAACGGCGGTCTGCAGTGCCTGTCGCATCTCCATCGCCGAGCCGAAACGCTTTTCCTGCTCGATTTCCATCGCTTTCGCTAAAACGTCTGAAACTTCAACCGGAATCACCGGATTGAGTTCGTTTGAAGACGGGAGCGGATCGAATTCTTCCGACCAAACGGCAAGCGTTCTCTCAAGCGCGTCAACCGGAATTTGCGCCGTCACCAGATGATAAAGCGTCGCGCCGAGCGCATAAACATCGCTTCGCGCGTCGGTTGTCTTCTTCAAAGCGCTTTCCAGTTTTTCGCCGTAAACTTTCGTCGTAACTTCTCTGGCTGTCAAATCAATTGTTCGCAAAATTTGTTCGAGCGGCGAATAAGGCAGAGCGGCGGCGGCGGCGGCTTCGTTCGTTACAATCGTGTTTACCTTCGCGTCTTTGGTTTCCGTAATATCGAAACCGAGCAACTTGATTTTGCCGCGCGAATTCAATTTCACATTCTGCGGTTTGATGTCGCCGTGTATAAACGGCGGCGCGAGCGTGTGTAGATAATCGAGCGCGTCGAGCAGTTGATCTGCCCAATTTGCGGCGTCGGAAAACGACAGCGGCTTTTCATTTTTCGCCAGCAATTCACCCGCGTCATCGCCGTTTATCAATTCCATCACTAAATATTGACGGTCAAATTCCGAAAAGTAACCGCGAATTTGCGGCAAAGATTCGTGTTTGACTTCCGCCAAAATCTTCGCGCGGTCAGCAAAAGCGCGTTTGAGAATCTCACGCTCGCTAATCGCCGGAACTTTCTCCGAATCAATCAGAATCTCTTTCAGCGCGACATTGGCTTTGCGAATACTATCGTAGGCTTCGTAAACCGCGCCGGTTTCGCTGCGTCCGAGCGAGTCAACAATGCGGTAACGTCCTTTTAAAACTTTGTCTTTTGTCAGCATATTTTGTGTTCTAACGGAAGGGAAAATTTTGCGTTCAGACGGGAAGGTAAAACTTTTACCTGAGACATTATAATCAATCACGGAAAAAAAAGAAAGGGCATCGTTGTTAATATGTAAACAAAATTTTACAATTGAATTAAAAATAGCAATTACCCCGATAAAACAAAGCGATTCGGCGGCGTGATAAGTAGGTTATATACTCATATGCGAATCAGTAGTTAAAAATTACCGGCGTTGAAAACAAAGGACTTGCGCCGTCGGTTTTGTTGCCCCATATAAAATGGCATCTCTAAGTTGTTGATTTTCCTAATTCAATTTCAACTACT
>Ga0136611_10000143_pt1 | contig 41918 bp, 42 predicted proteins | sample AntDrymUQ2232306_2_FD_106645 | JGI IMG/M metagenome (GOLD analysis project Ga0136611, IMG submission 106645) | Polar desert sand microbial communities from Dry Valleys, Antarctica - metaG UQ223 (23.06) | ecosystem: Environmental > Terrestrial > Soil > Desert | place: Antarctica: Dry Valley... | reverse complement strand
CGCCGGTATCTGCCTGGCGCTGACGTTCACGCTGACGCCGTCGCAAATCTTCGCCTGGGTCGGTGTCGTCTTCGCGGCCGTCATGCTCGGCGGGCTGGGCACTGCGCTCGGGCCGCTGGTGGCCGGAATCATCATCGGCGTGAGCGAAGCCGTCACCATGGCGGTGGCGGCGCCGTCATGGGCGCCCATCGTGTCCTTTTCGCTGCTGATCGTGATGCTGCTGTTTCGCCCCGGGAAGCTGTGACCCCCACGCTTGTCACTTCGTGTACTGCGCTGCCCCCCGAGGGGGCTGAACTTTGCTTGGGGCGGCCCGGCGCTTCGTTCGGATATGACCATGAATAAAACGGTCATCGGCATCCTCGCAACAGGCGCGCTGCTGGCGAGCGTGCCCTGGCTCGGCCTGCCGGCTTTCTATGAATCCTTTCTCTACCTGATCTGCCACTGGACGATCCTGGCGCTGTCGTGGAACATTCTGTCGGGCTATTCCGGATACTTTTCCTTCGGCCACGGCGCGTTTTTCGGCATCGGCATGTACACCTCGGCCGGGCTGGCGGTCAATTTGAACTGGCCGTTTTTGTGGACCTTGCCCGCCGCTGCCTTGCTGGCCGCGCTGTTCGGCATGGCGCTGGGCGCGGTCGTTTTCCGCGTCAAGTCGGTGCGCGGCGAACTCTTCGCGCTGTTGACCCTGGCCGTCACCTTCGTCGTGGGAACCGTGGTGCTCAACACCCGCATCGACGGCGGACCGGGCATTTACATGAACGCGGTGGCGGTTCCCGCCATCGGACCCACGGCCTAGTCGTCAATTTACCTTATGGCTCTGTTCGGCGCGGTCGCGACGCTGATCATCTCCAACCGAATCCAGGCGTCCAAGCTTGGTGTCGGCCTGTTCGCGATTCATGACGATGAGGACGCGGCCGAGGTCATGGGCGTGCCTACCTTTTCCTACAAGCTGGTCGCGTTCGGCATTTCCTGTGCCCTGGCCGGCTTGGCGGGCGGGATTCACGCGCTGTTCGTGTCCTATGTCACGGCGGGCGAGACTTTCACCATTACCGTGCCGCTCACCGTGGTGCTGATGAGCGTGCTGGGCGGAACCCGCCACTGGGCCGGCCCGGCGGTGGGCGCGGCGGTCATTACCTGCCTGATGTATTTTTTTACCGCCGGCAACAACCCGATCGCCGGCAAGGCGGCGGTCGGGGTGATTCTGGTGGTTGTGATTCTGTTCATGCCGAACGGCATTCTGGGTTACTTCGTGAAACGCAAGGCCGGCAAGACGGCCGGGTCTTCCGCGCCATTGAATGTTTCCCAAGTCGAGGCCCCCACGATGGTCGCGGACAATGCCGCGGCACAGGTGATCGCCCCGAAAATCCAGCCACCGCGGCCGCTGCTGGAGGTACGCAATCTGTCCAAGGCGTTCAAGGGCGTGCAGGCGCTTGACGCGGTAAGCCTGCAGGTTTTTCCCGGTGAAATTCTTGGCCTGCTTGGCCCCAACGGGTCGGGTAAATCAACCTTCATCAACGTCGTCAGCGGCCATTACCCGACGAGCGGCGGCGACATATTTTTCGAAGGCCGACAGCTGGCCGGTTTGCCTGCGCACCGGATCGCGCAGTCCGGCATCGCCCGCACCTACCAGATTCCCAGGCCGTTCGCGCACCTGACGGTGCTGCAAAACGTCTCGCTCGTCGCGATGTTTGGCGGCGCTGCGCAGGGTAGCGCGCAGGCCACCCAAGAGGCGTGGAAGTGGCTGGAATTCACCGGCCTGCACGGCAAGGCACATGACCTGCCCGACGACCTGAACCTGCATCAGCGCAAGTTTCTTGAACTGGCGCGCGCGCTGGCGTCGCGGCCGCGTCTGGTGCTGCTCGACGAAGTGCTTTCGGGCCTGACGCCGGGTGAAATCAACGAAGCCATCGCGCTGATCCGCAAGATCCGCGAGCGCGGCGCCACCATTGTTTTTGTCGAGCACGTGATGCGGGCTGTCATGGCGCTGGCCGACCGGGTAGCGGTGCTGAACCACGGCAAGCTCATCGCCGTCGGGCCGGCCCAGGAAGTGATGAAAAACAGCGAAGTGGTCAGCGCTTATCTCGGAACGCCGCATGCTTGAAGTGGTCAATATTTCGGTCAGCTACGGCGCCGCGCCGGCGCTCTGGGGCATCACGCTTGAGGTCAAGCCGGGCGAGCTGGTGTGCGTCGTCGGCCCCAACGGCGCAGGCAAGACGACCATGATCAACGCAATTGCCGGTTTGCAGCGCGTCCGCGAAGGCAGCCTGCGATTCAACGGCCAGGACATCACCCGGCTTGCCAGCCACCGTTTCTGCGATGCGGGCATCGCCATTGTTCCGGAGGGCCGCCGGCTGTTTACCCAGATGACGGTACTTGACAACCTTGAACTCGGCAGCTTCATCGCCAAGGCAAAGCCGCATCGCCAGGCATCGCTGGAGCTGGTGCTGGCGCTGTTTCCGGCGCTCAAGGTCAAGCTGCAGAGCCCGGCGGGCGCATTGTCGGGGGGCCAGCAGCAGATGGTCGCCATCGGCCGCGCGCTGATGGCCCGGCCCGGCCTGCTGCTGCTCGACGAGCCCTCGCTCGGGCTGGCGCCGGCCATCGTGCTCGACATGTTTCAGGCGATCCGCCAGATCAATGCGCAGGGCACATCGGTGTTGCTGGTCGAGCAGAACGTCGCCATGGCGATGGCGCTCGCGACGCGCGCCTATGTGATGGAGGAGGGCCGGATCGTGATGCAGGGCCAGGCCAGCGAACTCCTCACCCGGCCCGAAATCCAGAAAGCCTATCTGGGGGTCGACGTGGAGGCTGGAGAATAATCATGCGGGGCGCCGGCAAAATCGGTGCCTCGGTTTCATGATTATTCCAGCGCCCGGTGCCGCCAAGTCCAGTGAATTTTCCTTTTATCACCGACGCTTTCTTTTATGCGGTCGCCATTCCCGCCGTGCTGCTGGTGGGCCTGAGCAAAAGCGGCTTCGGCGCGGGCTTCGGCTCGCTGGCCGTGCCGCTCATGGCGCTCGGCGTCACCGTGCCGCAGGCGGCGGCGATTCTGATGCCGGTGTTGCTGCTGTCCGACGTGATGGGCATGGCGGCCTTCCGCAAGGATTTCGACAAAAAGCTGCTTCGGTTTCTGGTGCCGTTCGCGCTCGTCGGCACGGTGGTCGGCGCGCTGCTGTTCAGGCTGCTCGACAGCCACCTGGTGGCCGGACTGGTTGGCGCCTTCACGCTGATTTTTCTGGCGCAGCGTCTGCTGTTTCCGCCCCGCCACGACAGTCCTCCGCCGCCGAGGTGGGCCGGAGCGGTTTTGTCGGTGATGTCGGGTTTCACCAGCTTCGTCGCCCATGCCGGCGGCCCGCCGATAAATGCCTATGTGATTCCACTGCGCCTGTCGCCGGTCAAATTCAGCGCCACCATGGCGTTTTTATTTTTCATCATCAATTTATCCAAATGGATTCCCTACGCGTGGCTGGGCCTACTGGATCTACGCAACATGAGCACGTCGCTGCTGCTTTTGCCGGTGGCACCTGTCGGTGTGTGGGCAGGCGTGCGCCTGGCACGTCGCGTCAGCCCGGTAGTTTTTTACCGGCTGATCTATTTCGGCATGCTGCTGACCGGCATGAAGCTGCTCTGGGACGCTTTCAGATAAGCCCGGCGGGTACCTTTTTGCAGCATCACTCAGCGGTCACGCCAGTTTCCTTGACGACCCTGGCATATTTAACCAGCTCGGTTTTCAGGTAGTCGGCCGCCTTGTTCAAGGAGCCACCGATCGGGCTGAATCCGGCCTGCGCCAGCTGCTGCTGAAATTCGGGGATGAACAAGATCAGGTTCAACTCTGAATTGATGCGCGCGACAATTTCGGCCGGCGTCTTTGCGGGCGCAAGAACAGCGACCCAGGTCTCGAAGTTGAAGCCCGGAAAGCCCATTTCGGCAACCGTCGGCACATCGGGCAGGGTGGCGACGCGCTGGGCGCTGGTGACGGCCAAAGGCTTGACCTTTTCCGCCTTTACCAAGGTGACCGCCGCCGGCAGGGCGACGCTCGCCAGCTGCACCTGGTTGCCCATGACGGCCGTCACCGCCGGACTGCCGCCGCTGTAGGGCGCGTGGACAACATTGACCTTGGCGAGCGACTTGAACAGGTACTCCGCACTCAGATGCGGCGTGGTTCCACCGCGGGCGGTGCTGTAGCTCAAGCTTTCGGTTTTGGCCAGCCTGAGCACGTCTCTGAGGTTTTGCACTGGCAGGGTGGGCGACGCCAGCAGCAGGTTGGGCGTTCCGGCAACGATGCTGATCGTCGAAAAATCTTTCACCGGGTCGTAACCGGCCTTGCGCGACAGCGCCGGGTTAACGGCAAAGGCGCTGGTCGTGACAAGCAGCGTGTACCCGTCGGGCTCGGCCCTGGACACGGCCTGCGCCGCGACGTTGCCGCCAGCGCCGGCGCGGTTTTCCACAACCACCGTCTGCTTGAGCCGCTCGCTCAGCCGCTGCGACAGAAAGCGCGCAATGATGTCGGCAGGGCCGCCGGGGGCGAACGCGACGACCAGCTTGAGCGGCCTGGCGGGCCAGCCCGGGGTTTGCGACCCTGCGGTGCGAGGCGCGGCATAAATGGCTCCCATGGCGAGCAGGGCTTGGCGGCGTTGGATCATTTTGATTTTCCTTGACGTTGGAGGGAGTCGGAGGCAGATGCCGTTTCGTTGCTAAAAGTGCCCAACCCGCTGCCGCTTTTTATCGCCAGCTGCTCGCCCTCCTGCGCCATCTGCGCTTCCAGCTGCCGCCGTTCGACAGCACCAGTATTTTCGCCTTGGCGGCACCCGCCGTTCGCAGCAGGTCGAGCCGGGTGGCGTCGCCGTAGAACACGCGGTAGCCAAAGGAGCGCACGGTTTCGATCAGATCGGCGTCGTGGTCAAGCACGGTCGCTGAAATGCCCTGCGCCAGCAGCATGCGGCCGACGATCTGGCCATAGCGGCCAAAGCCGGCAATGATGACCGGCGCTTCCTGCGGCTCGGAGATTTCTGCCAGTGTCGGTGCGTTGCAATTGGCATAGCGCGGCAAGATCAGCTTGTCGATCGCCAGCAGCAGCAGCGGGCTGACAAGCATCGACAGCGCCACCGCCCCGATCAGCAGCGAGGCGGTTTCCGGTGAGAACACCCTGGCGCCGGCGGCCGCCTGAAACACCACAAAGGCGAATTCGCCGCCCTGCGCCAGCAGCAGCGCGAACACCGGCCGCTCCTGGAACGGCAGCTTCATCGCATGGGCCAGGCTATAGATGACGAGCAGTTTCAGGCCGAGAAAACCGGCCAGGATGGCGAGCATCCGGCCCGGCGATTGAAGCAGCACGCCGAAGTCGACGCTCATTCCCACGGCGATGAAAAACAGGCCGAGCAGCAAGGCCTTGAACGGCTCGATGTCGGTTTCCAGCTCGCGCCGGTATTCGCTTTCAGCGAGCAGCACGCCGGCCAGAAAAGCGCCCAGCGCCATCGACAGGCCGACGAACTGCATCAAGGCGGCGATGCCGACGACCAGCAGCAGCGACGCGGCGGTGAAAATCTCGGGCGTGCCGCTGTTGGCGATCCAGCGCAGCACCGGCCGCAGCAGCAGCCGGCCGCCGAGGATGATGCCCGCGATGGCCGCTATGATTTTAATAGCTTCAAGCGCACGCCCGGTATGCGCAAAAGCATCATTTGATTCTCCTATCGCACCCAGCAACGGCAGCAGCGCCAGGATCGGAATCGCCGCCACGTCCTGAAACAGCAAAATCGAAAAGCCGGCCTGGCCGCTGGAAGTGCGCATCAGGTTGCGCTCGTTCATCGACTGCAGGGCGATCGCTGTCGATGACAGCGCCAGCCCCAGGCCGGCCACCAGCGCCGTCGGCCGCTCGATGCCGAATGCGATCGCCGCGCCTGCCAACAGCGCGGCGCAGCTGAGCAACTGGGCGCTGCCCCAGCCGAAGATGGGACGGCGCAGGCTCCACAGCCGCTTGGGTTCCAGTTCCAGGCCGATCAAAAACAGCATCAGCACGACGCCGAATTCGGCGAAATGAAGAATGTCCTGCACGTTGGTGACCAGCCTCAGCCCCCACGGCCCGATGGCGATGCCGGCGGCCAGGTAGCCGATGATCGAGCCAAGGCCGAGCTTCTTGGCCAGCGGCACGGCGAGGACCGCCGCCGCAAGGTAGATGAAGCTGTTGACCAGCCAGGCGGGCGCGGTGTCCATGCCGTTACGATAGCGGAAAACCAGCCCGAGACTGGCGGGGAAGATGGAACTGACACGAAGCACAGAGGAGGATTCAATGCCGGTAGTTGTGATTGCCAATCCAAAAGGCGGCGTCGGCAAGACCACGCTTTCGACCAACGTCGCCGGCTACTTTGCCAGCCGCGGCCATGCCGTGATGCTGGGCGACGCCGACCGGCAGAAGTCGTCGGAGTTGTGGCTCGGGCTGAGGCCGCCCGGCGCGCGGCCCATCGCCAGCTGGGAGGTGTCGGACGATCTGGTCGCCAAGCCGCCGCGCGGCACGACGCATGTGGTGCTTGACACGCCCGCCGGGCTGCACGGCTGGCGCCTCAAGGCGGTGACCCGGCTGGCCGACAAGGTCATCGTTCCGCTGCAGCCGAGCGTTTTCGACATCTTCGCGACCCGCGATTTTCTCGACCAGCTGGCCGGGCAGCGCCATGCCGGGAAAATGCAGGTCGGCATTGTCGGCATGCGGGTCGATGGCAGGACGATCGCCGCCGACAAGCTGCGCGAGTTCGTCGAGGCGCTGGGCCTTCCGGTGCTGGGCTTTCTGCGCGACACGCAAAACTACATTCACCTGGCGGCGCAGGGGCTCTCGATTTTTGACCTGGCGCCCGGGCGGGTCGAAAAAGATGCGGCGCAGTGGCAGGGCATCTGCCGGTGGCTGGACGCCTAGTCGCCTGGCAAGCCACTCGCAATGAAGACGTTTCAAAATCTGTCCGAGCTCGCCGCCTGCGCCGGCCAGGAGGTCGCTGTCAGCGACTGGATTACCATCACGCAGCAGCAGGTCAATCTGTTCGCCGACGCCACGGGTGACCAACAGTGGATTCATCTGGATGCCGAAAGAGCCGCGGCCGGCCCGTTCGGCGCGACCATCGCCCATGGCTATCTGACGCTGTCGCTGCTGCCGAAATTTTTCGAGACGTCGATCAGGGTCGTAGAAGCAGGCATGGCCGTCAACTACGGCTTGAACAAGGTGCGTTTCATGGCGCCGGTGCCGGTCGGCAGCCGCCTGCGCTCCCGTATGGAGTTGTTGGCCGCCAAGCCGGTCAACAATCTTGGCGTGCAGTTCACCTGGCGGGTGACGGTCGAGCGGGAGGGCTCGGCAAAGCCGGTCTGCGTCGCCGAATCGCTGGTGCGGCGCTATCCGTGAACGCCTGACCGCCTGGAACGCGTGACGCCCGCTTCAGCCGGGCAAGGCCGCCCCCGCGAAGCCATTTTGCCGCCAGGCCTCGAACACGGTCACGGCGACGGCATTCGACAAATTCAGGCTGCGCTGGCCGGGCCGCATCGGTAGCTTGAGGCGCCGGGCCGGGGCGAATGATTCGCGCAAAGCGGGCGACAGTCCGCGCGTTTCGGAACCGAATACCAGCCAGTCGCCCGGCATGAAACGCGCATCGTGGACGCTTCCAGCGCCGTGCGTCGTCATCGCGAACAGCCTGTTGTTTGGCGGCTTCCGGCTGCCGAGCAGCGCCTGCCAGCTGGCGTGGCGCAGCACATCGGCGTATTCGTGGTAGTCGAGGCCGGCGCGCCGCAGGTGCCGGTCGTCCATCGAAAAACCCAGCGGCTCGACCAGGTGCAGCCGGCAGCCGGTGTTCGCGGCGAGACGGATCACGTTGCCGGTGTTGGGCGGAATCTCTGGCTCGACCAGGACGATGTTGAACATGCGGGAATTCAGGCCGCCGCTGTCCGCGCGAGCACCACGGCGGTGACTTCGGCCGCGCCGGCTTCACGCAGGGCCCTTGCGGCGGCAAACACCGATGCGCCGCTGGTCATGACGTCGTCGACCAACACCACGCGCCGCCCGGCGATTTCAGTCGCACGCAACGGATCGACCTGAAAAGCGCCCCTGACATTGGCCAGCCTGGCTTCGCGCCTGAGTTGGCTTTGCGGACGCATGTGCTTGACGCGCAGCAGCAGCCCGGCATCCGGTCTGGCCCGAGTCGGAATCTGGCGGACCAGTGCGCCGGCCAGCTCCCAGGCCTGGTTGAAGCCGCGCGATTGCAAGCGCTCGGCCGACAGCGGCATCGGAACGATCCAGTCGCATGAGTCCAGCAGGTCCAGTTTGTCAACGACGCCGGGCGTTTTTGCCAGCAAGCCGGCAAAAAAGGCCGCCCAGCCCGGTTCGTCGCCGAACTTGAAGCCACCGATCAGCGTCGACCACGGGTAGGCATAGGGCACTGCGGCCAGCGTGGCATCGATAGGGGGCTTGTCCCGCGCGCAGGCGGCGCAAACGCAGCTTGCCGAGCGCAGGCCCAGCGACAGGTCGGCGGGCAGGTCGATCGCGCAGGTTGCGCAACGCCGCTGGCCGGTGGCAAAGCGCGCCATGCAGGGATGGCACACCTGCTGGGCCGGCCAGCCGCGGCAGACGGCGCAGCGACTGGCGAGTCCGGGCAGCCTGGCCAGTGGCGGCAGGAATCGGGCGAAGGACGGCAGGCGGGGAAACACCCTGTCAATATACTCGTCCGCTACTCCGCAGCCACCGCCCCATGACCACGATTTCCCGACCGCCCACGCTCGATCCGCCCGCCGTTGACCGCTGGCAGCGCATCGCGCCGCCGGCTTCGCCGTGGCTGCACGAGGAAGTGGCCCGGCGCATGCAAGACCGGCTGCAGTGGATCAAGCTGCAGCCGCGGGCATGGGCGCACTGGGGCGCCTTGCGCGGTGGTTTGTTGGCGCATGCCCGGCTCGCCGCCGCTTTTCCGAATTCAACATGTTTTATCGTCGAGGCGCTTGCGGAGCGTGCGCAAAAAGCTATGAAAAGCATAGCAAAACCTTGGTGGAAGCCGAGTCTGCGACAAGCTGCGTCACCACGCTTGGAGGCGCCGCCGCCGGCCAGCGTCGACATGCTGTGGGCGAACATGGGGCTGCACGAATCGGCCGACCCGCAGGCATTGCTGGCGGCCTGGCATCAGGCGCTGAAAGTCGATGGTTTTTTGATGTTCTCCTGCCTCGGTCCGGACACGGCGCGGGAATTGCGCGCGCTCTATGCCCGCCTGGGCTGGCCACCCGCCGGCCACGAACTGACCGACATGCACGACTGGGGCGACATGCTGGTGCAGACCGGTTTCGCCGAACCCGTGATGGACATGGAGCGCATCACGCTCACCTACGCGACGCCGGGGCGGTTGCTCGAGGAGCTTGCCGGGCTGGGGCGAAATTTTCATCCCGGTCGATTTCCGGCGCTGCGCGGGCGTCGCTGGAAGGCAAGGCTGGAGCGGGAACTTGCCACGCAACTAGGCGGCGCCGACGGCCGGCTGTCACTGACTTTCGAAGTGATTTACGGCCATGCTTTGAAATCCGCGCCGAGGATCAAGCTCGGCCCGGTAAGCGCCGTCTCCGAGGCCGATATGCGCCGCATGCTGCGCAACCCTAAACCTTGATGAAAACAGGGTTGGCGGCCTGCAGCCATAACCGTGAACGATGTTTAAAATAAGCGCTTGCGTCTCGCGGCTGTCCGCCAGTTCGGCTGTGCCTCAAGCCGTTTTTAAAAGGTTATCATGTGCTGAATTCACCGCCGGCATTTCGTTTCGCCACCGTAGCCGCGCAAGGCGCCGTCGGCCAGGGTGTTGCGGTTTTGTGGCTGCTCAAGCGTCATTGTTCCCTGACCCCGGCGCAACTCGGCTGGTTTTACGCGTCGCTGTGCATGGTTTCCCTTGGGATCGCGGCGTTTTGCTGGTCGCAAGGCGCAACGATGGTTCCGGCTTTTACGGTGATGGAGCTGCTGGCGGTTGGCGCCGCATTTCTGCTGTATTCGCGCCATGCGGCGGACGCCGAAAAAATTCTGCTTCAAGACGGGCAGCTGGTCATCGAGCTCGAAACCGCCGGACGCACGCAGCGCGCCGAGTTCAACCGTGAGTGGGTCAGAATCGAGCCCAAGCATGGCGACGGTTCCCTGATCGAGGTGTCCGGCCAGGGCCACTCGGTGCGGGTGGGGCGGCATGTGCGTCCGGAATTGCGGCCCATGCTGGCCCGCGAGATTCGCACCGCGCTCAGGTTGTGCTGAGCATGGCGGCTTGATTACGGCCCATTTGCGTAGACCGTGGCGGGCGGGCTTTGCGCAAACTTTATAATGAGTGGCTAATTCAATCGGATATCGAAGCCAAAAAACGAAGCCAAAAAAAGTGATCACGATGAACCTGACGAACTTGTTAAACCTGAGCGAGACCATGGGTAAAGTGACACGGCTTGGCATTCGGCATGCGGGCGCACTCGGGATCTCGGCACTTGCCTGGGCCGGCACCGCCGCTTATGCGGTGAACGACCTGGCCGGTGGTCCCGGCGTCAACCAGCTCAATCTGCATCCCGCGGTGACGAAAATCGCCGAAGAACAGCATTGGCTGCACTGGTTCATGATGATCGTCTGCGTCGTGATCTTCGTGGCGGTGTTCGGCGTGATGTTTTATTCCATCCTGAAGCACCGCAAGTCGGTCGGCCACAAGGCGGCCAATTTTCACGAATCAACCCTCGTCGAGATCGCGTGGACCATCGTGCCGTTCGTCATCGTCATCGCCATGGCCTTGCCGGCCACCAAGGTGCTGGTGGCCTCCAAGGACACGACCGGCGCCGACCTAACTATCAAGGCCACCGGCATCCAGTGGAAGTGGGGCTATGACTACATCAAGGGCGAAGGCGAAGGCATCGGCTTCGTATCGACGCTCGACACCGCCCATCGCCAGATGTCCAACAACGGCGGCCCAAAAGCCGGCGAGGCGCCGGACAATTATTTGCTCAAGGTCGACAATCCGCTGGTTGTTCCCGTCAACAAGAAAGTGCGCATCATCACCACGGCCAACGACGTGATTCATGCCTTCGCGGTGCCGTCATTCGGCATCAAGCAGGACGCGATTCCCGGTTTCGTTCGCGACACCTGGTTCCGGGCCGAAAAAACCGGCGATTTTTACGGCCAGTGCCAGGAGCTGTGCGGCAAGGAGCATGCCTACATGCCGATTCACGTCAAGGTCGTATCGGCCCAGGATTACACCGCCTGGGTCGCGGTAAAAGCCAAGGAAGCGGCAGCGAAAGCCGACGATCCTTCGAAGGTCTGGACTCTGGTTGATTTGAAAGCCCGTGGCGAAAAAGTCTATGCGGCCAACTGTGCGGCATGCCACCAGCCCAACGGCAAGGGCGCTGGTCCGATCAAGCCGCTCGACGGCTCGGCGATCGTCCTGGACACCGACCATGCCAAGCAGATTCGCATTTTGCTCAACGGCGCGGCCGGCGGCGCCATGCCGTCATGGAAGGCTTTGAGCGACACCGATCTGGCCGCCGTCGCCAGCTACACCAAGAACAGCTGGTCCAACCAGACGGGCGTGATCGTTCAGCCCGCTGAAATTCAGGCGCAACGCGGCAAACCGGGTTAACCGTCCGCGCCCCGCCAATTGATCAGCCAGCAGACCTCCTGACGCAGCCGCGCAGACAAGCCACCAAAGGAAGCCAAGATGAGTGCAGTTCTAGACCATCCCGATCACGCGCATGATGCCCACGATCACCATGCCCCGACGGGCTGGCGTCGCTGGGTGTTCGCCACCAACCACAAGGACATCGGCACGCTGTACCTGCTGTTCAGTTTCACGATGCTGATGTTTGGCGGTGTGTTAGCGCTTTTGCTTCGCGCCGAGTTGTTCCAGCCGGGACTGCAGCTCGTCAATCCTGAACTGTTCAACCAGCTCACCACCATGCACGGCCTGATCATGGTGTTCGGCGCCATCATGCCGGCCTTTGTGGGTTTTGCGAACTGGATGATTCCGCTGCAGATTGGCGCCTCGGACATGGCCTTTGCGCGCATGAACAACTTCAGCTTCTGGCTGTTGATTCCGGCCGCGCTGATGTTGGGAACCTCGTTCTTGCTGCCTGGCGGCGCCATGGCCGGCGGCTGGACGATGTATGCCCCGCTGTCGTTGCAGTTGGGCCCGTCGATGGATGCCGGTATTTTTGCCATGCATCTTATGGGCGCTTCGTCCATCATGGGCTCAATCAACATCATCGTGACCATCCTGAACATGCGCGCGCCCGGCATGACGCTGATGAAAATGCCGATGTTCTGCTGGACCTGGCTCATCACCGCCTACCTGCTGATCGCCGTGATGCCGGTGCTGGCTGGCGCGATCACCATGACGTTGACCGACCGCCACTTTGGCACCACTTTTTTCAACCCTGCTGGCGGCGGCGACCCGGTGATGTTCCAGCATATCTTCTGGTTTTTCGGTCACCCCGAGGTCTACATCATGATCTTGCCGGCCTTCGGCATCGTCAGCCAGATCATTCCGGCCTTCTCGCGCAAGCGCCTGTTTGGCTACGCCTCGATGGTGTACGCCACCGGCGCGATTGCCATTATGAGCTTCGTGGTCTGGGCGCATCACATGTTCACCACCGGCATGCCGGTGACGGGCCAGCTGTTTTTCATGTACTCGACGATGCTGATCGCAGTGCCCACCGGCGTGAAAATCTTCAACTGGATTGCCACAATGTGGAAGGGCTCGATGACCTTTGAAACCCCGATGCTGTGGGCGGTCGGCTTCATCTTTGTGTTTGTCATTGGCGGCCTGACGGGCGTTATTCTGTCAGTGGCACCGATTGACATCCAGCTGCAGGACACCTATTACGTGGTGGCCCATTTCCACTATGTGCTGGTGGCCGGATCGCTTTTCGCGATGTTTGGCGGTTACTACTACTGGAGTCCGAAGTGGACCGGCGTGATGTACAGCGAGACGCGCGGCAAGATCCACTTCTGGTGGTCGCTGATTTCGTTTAACGTGACGTTTTTCCCGATGCACTTTCTGGGCCTGGCTGGCATGCCGCGCCGCTATGCCGACTATCCGATGCAGTTTGCCGATTTCAATGCGCTTGCCAGCGTAGGCGCCTTCTTGTTCGGTTTTGCCCAAGTATATTTCTTCTTCCTTGTCGTGTTGCCAGCGATGCGCGGCAAAGGCGTACCCTCCAAACAAAACCCCTGGATGGACGAAGGCGGCAAGGGCGCTGAGGGCCTGGAATGGGAAGTTCCATCGCCTGCACCGTTCCATACCTTTGAAACCCCACCCAAGCTCGATGCCACGGCAACCCGGGTGATTGGCTGAGCCCCATGGCAAAACCCATGAAACCTGATCAGAAGAAAAACAACCTTCGCCTGGCCTTGATCCTGGCATCGGTTGCGCTCGTCTTTTTTGTCGGCTTCATGGCCAAGATGATTTTTCTGGGCCACTGAGCCAGACAAATCTTCATACCTGGCAGAACCCTGATGCTCAAGCGCGAAAACTTCAATATGTTAGGCAAGTTGGGCGTGATCGTGCTCGGCATGTTCTGTTTCGGTTACGCGCTGGTGCCGATTTACAAAGCCATTTGCGAGATGACCGGCATCAACATTCTGGCTTTGGGCGACAGGCAAATTCCCGGTGCAACGGCCAGTCTGCCGGCCAACACCCAGGTTGACCTCAGCCGCAGCATCACGGTGGAGTTTGATGCCAACTCGCGTGGTCCCTGGCATTTCAAGCCTGCCAAAAGCTCCGTGCAGGTGCATCCGGGTGAATTGACGACGGTGATGTACGAATTCCAGAATGTGCAGGACCGCGCCATGTCCGCCCAGGCCATTCCCAGCTATGCGCCAGCGCAGGCCGGGCCGTATTTCAACAAGCTGGAATGCTTTTGCTTCAGCCAATACACACTGGCGCCCGGCGAGAAAAAGCAGTGGCCGGTGGCCTTTGTGATTGATCCCAAGCTGTCCAGAGATGTCCAGACGATCACGCTGTCCTACACCTTTTTTGAAGTCGGCGGCAAGACGCCTGCAACGCCGGACGCATCAAAAGCGGCTAGCCAGGCTGTGCTGCCTGGCAAGCAGGCGGGCACATGAGCATGGTAGAAAGTCCGCCCCGGAAATCCTTTCTCTGGCGAACTGTCAAGGCCGTCGCCTGGTCATTTGTTGGTTTGCGGGCGCGTGGTGACTATGAAGAAGATGTCAAGAATTTGAACCCGCTTCACATCATCGCCGTCGGATTGGTGGGTATTTTTTTGTTTGTGGCAGTTTTGGTGCTGCTGGTGAACTGGGCGCTTGTACGCTAGTCACCACGGTTTAATTAAAAGATCAGTGAAAATTCGAGAGCAAAACAGGAGTCGAGCGATGTCAGCAGCAACCCACGGGGCAACCCCTTACTATTTTGTTCCCGGACCTTCGCGGCACCCGGTCATGGCCGCCATCGGCCTGTTTTTTGTGATTCTGGGCGCCAGCCAGTGGATCAATGGCGCCGCTTGGGGCGCCTGGGCGCTGGCCTTTGGCATGCTGTTCTGGCTCGGCACCCTGTTCCAGTGGTTTCGTGACTCGATTGCCGAAAGCGAAGGCGGCCTGTACGGTCACAGGATCGATCTGTCTTACCGCTGGAGCATGAGCTGGTTCATTTTTTCGGAAGTGATGTTCTTCGGCGCCTTTTTCACCGCGCTGTGGTGGGCCCGCGCGCATTCATTGCCAGCGCTGGGAAGTCTGGACAATGCCTTGCTCTGGCCTGACTTCAAGGCGGTCTGGCCCACCCTTGCAGCCGGCGTGACCGGATCACCTGCCGACATCGTTGAGCCGTTCACGACCATGACGCCGTTCTGGTTGCCGACCATCAACACCGCGCTGCTGCTCAGCTCCGGCGTGACCTTGACGATTGCCCACCATGCGCTGCGCGAAAACCACCGTGGCCGCACCATTGCCTTCATGTGGATGACGGTGTTGCTGGGTATCGTGTTTTTGACGGTACAGGGTTATGAATACTTCCATGCCTACTCGGACCTCAACCTGAAACTGACCTCCGGCATGTATGGCTCGACCTTTTACATGCTGACGGGTTTCCACGGTTTTCATGTGCTGATCGGCATGCTGATGCTGCTGGTCATCACGCTGCGCCTGCAAAAAGGCCATTTCACGGCCGACAAGCATTTTGGCTTTGAAGGCGCTGCCTGGTATTGGCACTTTGTTGACGTGGTGTGGCTGGGTCTTTACATCACGGTTTACTGGCTATAAGGTGACGGGTGGGTCAAGGCCTGCCATGCTGTCTTGAGCTGTTCAAAAGGCCGCTTGACGCGGCCTTTTTATTGATTGATTAATTATCTGCCGGCCGGAATGCCCGTCGGTTGTATGTAGCCCATCTTCCACGCAATCAGAATGCAGATAAACAGCACAACCGAAAACCCGACCCGAAACGCCAGGGCGCGTGCCATGTTGCTGGTTTTGCGTTTGCCTTCGGCGCCATCCCTCAGCATGAAAAAAAGCGCCGCGCCGAGGCTGGCGAGGATGGCGATAAACGCCAGTGCAACAAGATAAGTCATGACCCGAATTATCTTCGCATGATTTTTGCCGCGCAGTCCCGCCGCTTCTGGTTACTGACGTTCGCCGCGCTGCTGACGGCGGGAATCACTTTTTCGCTCGGCCACTGGCAGTTGCGCCGTGCGGCTCAGAAAGAAGCGGTTCAAGCCAAAATTCAGGTAAAGAATACGCTTCCCACGCTTGATACATGGGCACTTGCTGCTACTAACAATATAGCAAACGAGTTGCACCGAAAGGCATCTGTCGTCGGCGTCTGGCAGCCGGCGCACACCGTCTACCTCGACAATCGCCCGATGGGCGGGCGAACCGGATTCTGGGTGCTGACGCCGCTGGCGCTGCAGGGCGGCAACCGGGTCGTTCTGGTGCAGCGCGGCTGGGCGCCTCGCGATTTCAATGACCGTACTCGTCTGCCCCAGGTCTTTACGCCGGTAGGGCCGGTCGCGGTTGAGGGCCGGATTGCCCCGCCGCCAGCCAAGCTATATGCATTCAAGGGTGTGGACTCGGGGCCGATCCGGCAAAATCTCGACTTGAATGATTTCAGGACTGAAACCGGTTTGCCCTTGATGGAGGCAGCGCTCCTGCAGACCGGCCCGCCTGGCGACGGTTTGCTGCGTGACTGGGTGCCGGCCAACCAGGGCGTCGACAAGCATTACGGCTATGCCTTTCAGTGGTTTAGCTTGTGCGCCCTGGTTGTCGGCCTGTATGCATGGTTTCAACTCGCGCTTCCTGTTCGGATCCATTTACGCGCGCGCCGCCGCGATCCAATCGACCCAATGCCATGACTGATGTGACCAAAGACAATTTTCAGCCTCGCTCGCGTGCCGGCATGAGCGCCTCGGCCGCCCAGGACCAGCCACTCGGCCTGACCGTTCATGCCATGCCCTCGGCCGCGTCTCCAGAAGCGACTTCGCCTGATACCCGGTCGGGGCGATGGAAAATGCTTGCCGTGCTGCTGGTCTGCGCCAGTCCGGTCATTGCGTCGTATCTAACTTATTACCTCATCCGGCCCGAGGGCCGGCGCAACTTCGGCGAGCTGATCGATCCGCAGCGCCCATTGCCCGCCGTCTCCGCTGTCACGCTCGACGGAAAACCGGTTCGCCTGACAGCGCTCAAGGGCCAATGGCTTCTTCTCAATGTCGCAAGCGGCGCATGCGACGCCCGCTGCGAGAAAAACCTGTACTTTCAGCGCCAGTTGCGTGAATCGCTTGGCCGTGAAAAGGAACGCCTTGATCGCGTCTGGCTGGTCGATGACGATGCGCCGGTGCGCAGCGACCTGTTGCCGGCGCTGGCGTCGGCGACCGTGTTGCGCGCAGCGCCGCAAGACCTTGCGCAGTGGCTGGAGCCAGTGGCAGCCAGGCATTTGGCCGACCATCTTTACCTGGTCGATCCGCTGGGCAACCTGATGATGCGTTTTCCGGCGGCAATGGATGCAGCTGGCGCGGCCAAAGCCAAACGCGATCTCGACCGTTTGCTGCGGGCTTCCAGCAGCTGGGACAAGGAAGGCCGCTGAATATGGCCCCCACGCTTTTCACTGCGTGTAATGCGCTGCCCCCCGAGGTGGTCGCTGCGCCTGCGGCCCGGCAGAGCCGATTCCGCGGCCCCGGCTGGTCTAGAACCCCCTCATGTTCGGCAATGGCCGGCTTGCTTTAGACATGGGCGCACACCTTTACGATCTCAGCCCCGCCTTGCGCCTGATGCTCATGGGCGTGGCGGTTGCGCTGGGGCCGCTTGCCTGGATTTGGGCGCGTCATCAAAACGCCCCGACGGCCCGGCGCCTGCGGGTGCTGACGATGGTGACCCTGTTCCTGACCTTCGATCTGGTGGTTTTCGGCGCCTTTACCCGGCTGACCGACTCCGGCCTGGGTTGCCCGGACTGGCCTGGATGCTACGGCAGCGCCAGCCCGGTCGGCGCGCAGCAGCACATCGACGCGGCGCAAAGCGCAATGCCAACCGGCCCGGTCACCCAGTCCAAGGCCTGGATTGAAATGATCCACCGCTACCTGGCGACAGGTGTCGGCGTGTTGATCCTGACGCTGACGGTGCTCACCTGGACCGCTTCGCGGGATGAACGGCGGCGTGCGGGCGGCGGAAAGCCGGAAGTTCGCAGCATTGTTTCGACCTGGTGGCCCGGCGTCACACTGCTGTGGGTTTGCCTGCAGGGCGCATTTGGCGCGCTCACGGTCACGATGAAGCTGTTCCCGGCAATTGTCACGCTGCATCTGCTGGGCGGCATGGGCTTGCTGGCGCTGCTGCGGGCGCAGACGGTGCGTCAGGCGCAAATGCAGGAGCAAATCGTGCCAACGCTGTTGAGCGTCACCATGCGACGGTTTTTGTTTGCCGGCTTTGCCTTGTTATGGCTGCAAATCGCACTCGGCGGGTGGGTCAGCACCAATTACGCGGTGCTGGCCTGCGCGGACTTTCCGGCATGCCAGAACTCGCTCTGGCCGGCGATGGATTTCAGGCAGGGATTCACGCTTTGGCGCGAACTGGGCGCCGGCCAAGACGGTGAAAACATCAGCTTTCAGGCGCTTAGCGCCATTCACTATGCGCATCGGCTGGCGGCTTATATTGTGTTTGCCGTGTTGATGGCACTGGCTGCCGGCTTGCGGCGTGTACCGGCTTTGCGCACGCAGGCGCTGTGGCTCGCGGCGCTGGTCTTGCTGCAAGTGGCGACGGGCCTGAGCAATGTGGTGCTGGGCTGGCCGCTGCTTGCGGCAATTGCGCATACCGGCGGTGCGGCCGCACTGGTGCTGGTGCTGACGGGCATTGTTTTATCCAGCCGCGGCAGTCCCGCATTGGCGCATGCATCCACATCGAACGCTTCGAGAGTGTCCGCATGAATCTCCCAAATCCGTCCGCCGTCACCGTGCCCGGCGCACGCACCCAGTCCCGGTTTGCCCAGTTTTACGCGCTCACCAAACCGCGCGTGGTGCAGCTCATCGTGTTTTGCGCGCTGATCGGCATGGTGCTGGCTGTTCCCGGCATACCGACATGGCTCGACGTCAGGCTGGCGCTAGTGGCCTGCGTGGGCATCTGGCTCGTGGCCGGCGCAGCCGCCGCCTTCAATTGCCTGGTCGAGCAGCGAATCGACGCCAAGATGCGGCGCACCGCCTGGCGCCCGACGGCGCGGGGCCAGCTCGGGAATGCGCTAACGCTGGCGTTCTCGGCCGGGCTGTGCACTTTGGGCTCGTGGATCTTGTATGTCTGGGTCAATCCGCTGACCATGTGGCTGACGTTCGCCACCTTCGTCGGTTATGCGGTGGTGTACACCGTGATTCTCAAACCGCTGACGCCGCAGAACATTGTGATTGGCGGCGCCTCGGGCGCCATGCCGCCGGTGCTGGGCTGGGCCGCCATGACCGGCGCGGTCGGGCCGGAAGCGATGATTTTGTTCCTGATCATTTTTTTATGGACGCCGCCCCACTTCTGGGCGCTGGCGCTTTACCGGGTAGACGATTATCGCAAAGCAGGTCTGCCGATGCTGCCGGTCACACACGGAAATGAATTCACGCGGCTGCAGGTTTTCCTCTATACGTTGGTGTTGTTCGCCGCCTGCCTTCTGCCCTTTGTTTTTGGGATGAGCGGCTGGCTGTACCTAATGGTTGCCGTCGTGCTCAGCATCGGATTCAGCGCCTATGCCTGGCGCCTCTGGCGCTCTTACTCGGACGCATTGGCGCGCAAGACCTTCCGCTTTTCGTTGATTCACCTTTCCGCACTGTTCGCGGCGTTGCTATTGGACCATTACCTCGTATGAAACCCAGCGCCCTGAAATGGTCACGCCGCCGGCTTGTTGTCAAAGCCCTTGCCGCGTGCGTTGCACTGCCGGCAACGTCCGCACTGTTAATTGGCTGCGCTCCCGACAAACCGCAATTCAAAAGCATTGACCTGACGGGCGCCGATTACGCGCAGGATTTCTCGCTCATGGACCATAACGGCCGGTTGCGCACAATTAAGGACTTTGCCGGCAAAGTCGTGGTGGTTTTTTTCGGCTTCACCCAGTGTCCCGACGTTTGCCCGACCTCAATGGCCGAACTGGCTCAGGTTAAACAGCTGCTAGGCCCTGATGCCAGCAGGCTTCAAGCGATTTTCATCACTGTCGACCCGGAGCGCGACACGCCAGAATTGCTCAGGGCTTATATGGCCAACTTCGATCCCACCTTCCTCGCGCTTCGTCCGACGCCCGCGCAATTGCCTCAACTCGCGAAGGATTTCAAGGTGTATTACAAAAAAGTCGAGGGGCGAACCGAAGGCAGCTACAGCATGGACCACTCGGCCGGGAGCTATATTTTCGACGGCAATGGCCGGATCAGGCTTTACAACCGCTACGGGGCCGGCGCCGACGTACTGGCATCCGACATCCGTCTATTGCTCAAATCAACGTAAAAAAGGCCTGCCCCTTTCTGACGCTGGCCTTGTAGACACCGGAGCCGACCAAGCTCAAGCGTAGGTTGCCAGCGCCTTTTTCATCTTTTTCATCGCGGCAACTTCAATCTGTCTAATTCGCTCGGCGCTGACTTTGTATTCGGCAGCCAGCTCGTGCAGCGTCATGCCCCCCGAACCGTCATCGTTGACATTGAGCCAGCGCTCCTCGACGATGCGCCGCGCCCGCGGATCGAGCTCGTCAAGCGCACCGCTCAAGCCGTCACTCGCCAGCGCGTCACGCTGGCGCGATTCGATCAGGGCCGTCGGTTCTTGCGCCGAATCGGCCAAGTAGGCAATCGGGCCAAAGGACTCTTCACCATCATCACCAGGGCTCGGGTCGAGCAGCACGTCGCCGCCCGACATGCGCTGCTCCATTTCGATAACTTCCTCGCGCTTGACATTGAGCGATTTCGCCATCGAGTTGATCTGACCGTCGGTTAACGTGTCGCGATGTGTCGCCACATCGGCATCGTCCTTGAAACCCTGCTTCATCGAACGCAGATTGAAAAACAGCTTGCGCTGAGCCTTGGTCGTCGCCACTTTCACCATGCGCCAGTTCTTCAGGATGTACTCATGAATTTCGGCCTTGATCCAATGCATCGCGTAACTTACCAGCCTGACGTTGTGGTCAGGATCGAAGCGCTTGACGGCCTTCATCAAGCCAATATTGCCTTCCTGGATCAGGTCGCCATGGGGCAGGCCATAGCCCAGATATTTGCGCGAGATCGACACGACCAGCCGCAGGTGCGACAAAACAAGCTTTCCCGCTGCCTCCAGATCGTTGTCTTGCCGGAGTTTTCTCGAAAATTCCTGTTCTTCCTCAAGCGTCAGCATTGGCAAACGGTTGACGGCGGAAATATAGGCATCCAGATTGCCCAAAGGCGGCACCATCGACCAAGGGTTGATGGGAGCCACATCGGTGCTATGCGCCACAGGCGCGACCGTAAAAGGCATCATCGACTTGGGTGAAAGAGCGAACGACATTTGAAAACTCCTTTTCTAACACCAGATATTAGCACTCTACTTATGAGAGTGCTAAACAACCGTTAAAGCATTCGCAAACCAATATTAACTAAGTATTAACCCTAGTATTTGTGATCGGTCGAGAGCCGTTTAGTTCAAAGTTTGGTTTGTCTGTCATAAAAAACGTTCTTTGTTATGTAATGGTGCACTGTCAATCCAGTAAAAAAGGGAAGAGGATGACGCAACGATTTGTAGGTGAACCTTCTCAAGTTGACAAACCGCACACGATGCGCATGACTGACATGACGATGGAGACTTTACGCCGGCAGTTCCTGCATGGCGCCATACGTTTTGCAATGGCTGCCGGCTCCGGAATCGCTTTGTCGGCCTGCGGCGGCGGCAGCAGCGGCGACGACAACGGCGCGATTGCCAATCCTTCAGTCGGCGTATTTCTGCATGGTGCTGCCAGTGGCGATCCATTGTCAGACCGTGTCACTTTATGGACTCGCGTGTCTGCATCGGCACCCGGCAGCCTGGCTGTAACTTGGGAAGTGGCCAGCGATTCGGGCTTCGGCATCATCGTCGCGCGCGGCTCCGCCAGCACCGGACCGCAACAGGACTACACGGTAAAGATTGACGCCGTGGGACTGCGGCCCGCGACTGTCTACTACTACCGTTTTTATTTCGCTTCCGAGCGGTCAGCCATCGGACGGACGAAGACCCTGCCGGTGGGAAATGTGTCGCAGGTTAAATTCGCTGTCGTTTCGTGTGCCAGCTTTCCGGCTGGTTACTTCAACGTTTACGCGGAAGTGGCGAAACGTACCGATATCGATGTCGTGCTACACCTCGGAGACTACATCTACGAATATGGCGTGGTCGGTTTCGCCGCGCAGTTGGCGATAGCCTTTGACCGCCGGTCCGACCCTTCGCACGAAACCTTGACGCTGAACGATTACCGCCGGCGCCATGCGCAATACCGTACCGACAAGGATCTGCTGGTGCTGCACGCCAACCATCCCATGATCGCGGTGTGGGACGACCATGAGCTTGCCAACAACGCGTGGTCAGGCGGGGCGTCGAACCATGATCCGGCCACCGAGGGCGATTTCGCCGCGCGGCGGGCGGCGGCGGTGCAGGCCTATCACGAGTGGCTTCCAACGCGGTTGCCCGACGCGGCGGTTCCGCTGAAAATCTACCGTTCTTTCGACTTCGGCGATCTCGTGTCGCTGCACATGCTCGACACCCGCCTGATCGGGCGCGACGAGCAGGGCACCATCCTCCAATACCTTCAGGGCTCGGCCAGCGGCGCGGCGCGTCAGTTGCTGGGCGCAGAGCAGTCGAACTGGCTTGCAACGCAGGTCACCGCGTCCCGAGCCACCTGGCAGGTGCTGGGCCAGCAGGTGCTCATGGCGCGGATGGAAATACCATTGAGCATCGCGACTGCATTCACCCTTGAAACGCTGGCGGAATTTTTGCTGGCGCAATCGACACCCTCCAGCCTGCGGAGCGACCGTCAGCGCGAGTTGCTGAACCAGCGGCGGGGGCCTTACAACCTGGACGCCTGGGACGGTTATCCGGCGGCCCGCGAATCGGTGCTGTCGCTTGCCCGCTCCCAGAACAAAAACCTGATCTCACTGGCGGGCGACACCCACAACGCCTCGGCCAGCGTGCTGACCGACGCGGCCGGCCAGCGGGTCGGAGTGGAGTTCGCGACAAGCTCCGTCACTTCGCCTGGCTTCGAGCTTTTGTTGCCGTTTATTTCCGGCCCCGTGTTGACAGACGCGTTTCCAAAAATGGTGAAGGACCTGCGCTACGCGGAAACCAGCAAGCGTGGCTATCTGGTTCTGACCGCGACGCCGGCCGAGGTGCGAGGCGACTGGGTTGAAATCAACACAGTCTTCAGCCATTCGTATTCAGCCTCAACGGTAAAGAGCCTGCGTGCGTTGCCGGGTGCCGGCAACTTGGACTTGATCGCTGTTTGAATCCCGGCGAGATCCATGGAGCCCATGTCAGTCACTGGTCATGCCGCCCAGCAGCGGCATCGTGGCGCCGGCCTCCGCTGACAGCAGGCCCGCCTTGCCGTAAATGCCCAGCTTGGCGCGCGTGTCCACGATGTCCAGGTTGCGCATGGTCAACTGGCCGATGCGGTCCAGCGGCGTAAAGGTCGATTCGCCTTTTTCCATCGTCAGGCGCTCCGGGTGGTATGTCAAATTGGCTGATTCAGTGTTCAGGATCGAATAATCATTGCCCCGGCGCAGCTCCAGCGTCACTTCGCCGGTGATGGCGCTCGCGATCCAGCGCTGCGCCGTTTCGCGCAGCATGATGGCCTGCGAATCGAACCAGCGGCCCTGGTACAAGAGGCGGCCGAGCCGGCGGCCGCCGTCGCGGTATTGCTCGATCGTGTCTTCGTTGTGAATGCCTGTGACCAGCCGCTCGTACGCGATGAACAGCAGCGCCAGACCCGGCGCCTCGTAAATGCCGCGGCTTTTCGCCTCGATGATGCGGTTTTCGATCTGGTCGCTCATGCCCAGGCCGTGGCGCCCGCCGATGCGGTTGGCCTCCAGGATCAACTCGACCATGCTGTCATATCCGACGCCATTGAGCGCCACCGGCCGGCCTTCTTCGAAACGCACCGACACCTCCTCGCGCTTGACCTCGACCTCGTCCTTCCAGAATGCCACGCCCATGATCGGCTGGACGATTTTCATGCCGCTGGCGAGGTGCTCCAGGTCTTTTGCCTCATGCGTCGCGCCCAGCATGTTGGAGTCGGTCGAATACGCTTTTTCGGCCGACATCTTGTAGCCGAAGCCAGCTTCGGTCATGAAGGCCGACATTTCAGCGCGCCCGCCCAGCTCGTCGATGAACAGCTGGTCCAGCCACGGCTTGTAGATTTTGAGAGACGGGTTGGTTAAGAGGCCGTAGCGGTAAAAACGCTCGATGTCGTTGCCTTTGAAGGTGCTGCCGTCGCCCCAGATGTTGACGTTGTCTTGCTTCATGGCCGCCACCAGCATGGTGCCGGTCACGGCGCGGCCCAGCGGCGTGGTGTTGAAGTAAGTCACGCCCGCTGTGGTGATGTGGAAGGCGCCGGCTTGCAGCGCCGCCAGGCCTTCGGCTGCCAGCTGGTGGCGGCAGTCGATCAGGCGCGCTTTTTCGGCGCCGTACTGCATTGCCTTGCGCGGAATGTCGTCGTAGTCCGGCTCGTCGGGCTGGCCCAGGTTGGCGGTATAGGCATACGGAATCGCGCCTTTGAGCTTCATCCAGTGCAAGGCCGCGCTGGTGTCGAGGCCGCCGGAAAAAGCAATGCCGACTTTTTGGCCAACGGGAAGGTTTTGAAGAATTGCGGCCATGGTGCGAAAGTCCTGCTTAGTCGTGAGGTCAGGCGTGGATTCAAGCGAAATGGCAAATGTAGTGATAAGCCTCGAAATCCGGCGCGACGCGGATGTCGAAAGCCGAATTGCCCGGCACGCTGAAGCTTTCGCCAGCCGAAGATTTGGTCCACTGATCGGCGCCGGGCAATTTGTATTCGCAGGCGCCGCCGACGCATTCCATGATTTCCGGCGCACCGGTGTTGAAGGTCAACGTGGCCGGCAGGATGACTCCGACCGATTTTTTGCTGCCATCGGCGAGCGTCACGGTGTGGCTGACGCATTTGCCGTCGAAATAGACATTGGCCTGGGTTCGAACAGAGATGTTGTCGATCATTTGGGTAGTCATGGAAATCTTCAAAGCGGGGTGAAATTTTGTGTCCGGCGGGCGGGCAGTCCAGCGCGGGATTTTAGGCCAGCCGGTTGCCCGCTTCGCCGCGCCCGTGAATCCGTCAGGCGCTATCCGGCGTATATCGTTTGCTGGACAATAACGTTCATGAAACCAGAAAGCCCGGATACTCAATTGATCGCTCTCCTTGACCGCGTGGCGCTGGCCGACGAATCGGCGCTGCGGGAGCTGTATGAGTTGACGTCGTCCAAGCTCTACGGCGTGGCGGTACGTGTCGTGACCAACCGGGAATGGGCCGAGGACGTGCTGCAGGAGGCCTATCTCAACATCTGGAAGATCGCCGGCGATTACAAGGCCAGCCTGTCGCCGCCGATGGCCTGGATGGGCCTGCTGGTGCGTAGCCGCGGGCTCGACTTTTTGCGCCGACGCGTGTCCGACCGGGCCGACCGGAGCCAGCCGCTTGACGACATCATTTCAGACACGGTCGCCGGCGACTCGCCCAATCCGATGGACACCACGCAGGCAAGCGAGCAGGCGTGGGCCTTGCATCAGTGCCTGAACCAGCTGGAAAATCGACAACGCGAAGTGGTTAGCCTGGCTTATCTGCGTGATTTGAGCCATAGCGAGCTGGCCCAGCAGCTTCGGCTGCCGCTGGGAACGGTGAAAACCTGGATTCGGCGCGGCCTCGAACAATTGCGTGGCTGCATGGGGAGGTTCGCGTGAGTATGACCCCCACGCTTGTCGCTTCGCGTACTGCGCTGCCCCCCGAGGGGGCCAGCCCCGCCTTGGGGCGGCCCGGCGGCGGGTCTGTGGCCCCCACGCTTGTCGCTTCGCGTACTGCGCTGCCCCCCGAGGGGGCTAGCCCCGCCTTGGGGCGGCCCGGCGGCGGGTCTGTGGCCCCCACGCTTGTCGCTTCGCGTACTGCGCTGCCCCCCGAGGGGGCTAGCCCCGCCTTGGGGCGGCCCGGCGGCGGGGCTGCGTTGTCGACGCTCGACCATTCCGTTGGTCCTGAGCCTGTCGAAGAATGCACGCCTGAGGAGGCCGCTGCGCCTGCGGCCCGGGTGAGCCGGTTTAGCGGCCCTAGCTGGGTTGGAACTTCCACGACGGTTTGTATTGCTTCCACGCGTGCCGCGTTGGACTGGACAGAATCATGAATCTTAAAAACAACCCTGCGTTGATGGACCAGCTGGCCGCCAGCTATGCGCTGGGCACCTTGCGAGGGGGCGCGCGGCGGCGTTTCGAAATGCTGGCGCGTGACAACGCGCCGCTGCGCGCCGCCGCGCTCATCTGGCAAAGCCGGCTGGCGTCGGTTGCCGAACTGCAATTGGAAATGGCGCCGAGTCCGGCGGTTTGGAAGCGCATCGAAAACCTGGTGAGTGCCCAGAAGCAGGCGCAGGCCATGCTGTCTGCGCGTGCGCCGGCGCCGACAGCCGTGCCTGTTGCGACCGGCTGGTGGTCCAGCCTCGGCCTTTGGCGCGGCGCTACGGCCGCTGGCGCTATAGTGGCGGTGGTCGCTGTCGTAACCGGTCTGAACGTCACCGGCCAACTAAGCAGCCAGGTGAGCCAGCTAAGCGGCAGGCTGGCCGCGACGCCCGTCATCGAATATGTCGCGGTGCTGGCCGACGACAAGGCGGCGGCGTCGATGCTGGTCACCTTTGATCCAAACACCAAAAAGCTGGTGCTCAAACGCGTCGGCAACTTCCGCGAGCAGCCCGACAAGTCGCTCGAGTTGTGGGCCTTGCCGCCCGGCGCGCCGGTCAAGTCTCTTGGGGTGTTGAGCGGCGATGCGGTCGTAAGGCTAAGCGCCGCTGACAGCGACATTCAACGCTCGCCCGCGCTGGCCATCACGTTGGAGCCCAAAGGAGGCGTTCCGCCCGGCGCCGGACCGACCGGGCCGATACTTTTCAAGGGTGCGCTGATCAAGACGGAACAGTAGCGCAGGCTCCGTTTGGCCTCGGCATCAAAAAAGGCGTTTCGAAAACGCCCTTTTTTGCTCCTCAGCCGCCTGGCTCAGCGCCAACGCCGGTGGTGCCCGCCGCCGAAGCCCCGGCTGTATCCCAGATTCAGCGAAAGCCCGATAGGCGGGTAATAGGGCGCATAGTAATAGGGCGCATAGTAAGGCTGCGCGTAATAGATTGGCTGCGCCACGGGTTGCACATAAACAGGCTGCTGAACGACCGTGGTCACTTGCTGCGGCTGGTAATAAGCCTGCGGCGCCGGCATTGCCTGCTAGGGCTGCTGCTCGGACTGATACACCTGGTCGGACGATGGCTGCGCCGGTAGGGCGCCGGCAGGCGTCATCTGCAGACGGACGTAGGGACCGGGGTCGTACGCCATCTGCGCGTTGTATTGCGAACTTTGGTATTCATACACCACATTGAAGTGGGTCGGCCGGTTCTCGTAGAACGTCTGCGTGCCGCACTGCTGGACATTTTGCAACTGGCCGTTCGAGCCTTCGATGCGGTCGCCGACCATGGCGCCGCCGACCAGGCCGATCACCGTCGCCGCCGCGCGTCCGGCACCGTTGCCGATGGCATTGCCGGCGGCGCCGCCCGCAACCGCGCCCAAAAGCGCGCCAGCGCCGGACCTGGGCGCCTGCGTCACAACGGTCTGGTTGTTGCACACCTGGCGCGGCACGGCAACCTGCTGGACCACCGGCGTGCTGGAAATCACCCGCGCCAGGACATCCATTGCCGATGCGGGCAGGGCGGCCAGGCCGGCCGCCGCGAAAGCCGAGCCGGCAAATGTTCTTAGAAGTGCATGACTCATGATGAAAACTCTTTCTGCTTTTCAGCGCTGCTGAATATCGACAATCCAATTTTAAGGATTCAGAGTGGTTTTAGGGTGCGAAGTTCGGTAAGTGGAAGGTAAAGCTGCCGCTCGCCGGACCTCGCCCAGCCTGCGCCAGGTTGTTCACTTCCGGTATAGCAGCGTTTCGAAGCTGGTGTCTTCGCAGCATGAGGCCAGCTGCCGCGCCTCAATGCTGGCAAATTTCAGATAAAAAAGGCCGTTTACGCAGTATGGACGGGCGCAAGCAGCTGCTATTTCGATAGCAAACGGCTCTTGGGCGACAATTCGCGCTCGTATGCAAGAACTCACCACACTCGATGACTGGCTGGCCTACTGCGAGCGGCTGCATCCGGTCGCGATCGACCTGGGGCTGGAGCGCGTCAAAGCTGTCGCCGAGCGGATGGGCATGCACATCGGTTGCCCGGTCATCACCGTCGCCGGCACCAATGGCAAGGGTTCGACCTGCGCAATGCTGGAGTCCATCCTGCTGGAGGCGGGTTATCGCACCGGCGTCTACACCTCGCCGCACTTGGTGGATTTCGAGGAGCGCTGCCGGGTTCGCGGCGAGATCGTCAGCGCTTCCGAATTGATAGCACACTTTGCCCGTGTGGAAAGCGCCAGAACCCGAAATGGCGATGAAATTTCGCTGACCTATTTCGAGTTCACGACGCTGGCCATTCTGGAATTGCTGGCGGCGGCAAAACTCGATGTCGTGATCCTTGAAGTCGGCCTGGGCGGCCGGCTCGACGCGGTCAATATCGTCGACGCCGACTGCGCCGTCATCACCAGCATCGACCTCGACCATACCGAATTGCTCGGCCCGGACCGCGAAAGCATCGGCCGGGAAAAAGCCGGCATCATGCGGCCCGGCAGGCCGGTCGTGGTGAGCGACCCGATGCCGCCGCAAAGCGTGCTCGACCATGCCGCCCGGCTCGGCGCTGATCTGTGGCGCTTCGGCCGCGACTTCAGTTTTTCGGGGGACAAGCTGCAATGGGGCTGGTCCGCTTCCAGGGAAAGGGGTGGCAGGCGCTACGCCGGGCTGGCGTATCCGGCGCTGCGCGGCGCGAACCAGCTGGTCAACGCGTCCGGCGTGCTGGCGGCGCTTACCGCGCTGCGCGATCGGTTGCCGGTGACGGCGCAGTCGGTGCGCAACGGCTTGGCCATGGTCGAGCTGCCGGGGCGCTTCCAGATCGTTCCCGGTCAGCCGACGCTGGTGCTCGACGTTGCGCACAACCCGCATTCGGTCGCGGCGCTTGCCGAAAATCTCGACGCCATGGCGTATTTTCCGTGCACCCACGCGGTGTTCGGCGCCATGGCCGACAAGGATCTCACCGCGATGTTCCGCCGCATCGGCCCGCTCATCGACAGGTGGTATTTCACCGGCTTGCCGACTTCCCGCGCCGCTACCGCCGCCGGACTTCTTGCCGCGTGGCTGGCGGTCAACCGGCGTCCCGACGCTTCGGCTGTGGTTTGCGAAAGCCCTGAAATCGCCTTGCGTACAGCGGTGGCGGCGGCCGACCCCACTGATAGAATCGTGGTCTTCGGCTCGTTTCACACGGTGGGCGGTATTTTGAAGGGCGGTCTGCCGCGTCTTTCGGCGCCGCACCTGTCGGCCTGATTCCGATATTGCGCCGCAAGCGCATGTGCCGCGCCGGGAACTGGTTTACCACCCTCGTCAGCCCTTAACGGACACCCCCACACCATGCCGTTTTTCAAGTTCCGCCGGGGCGATGCCGCGTCCGCCCCTTCCGCCGGGTCGCCCGCTCAGGCGCAAAGCGTGGAAGTGCTGCGCAAGCGCGCCAAGCACCGCCTGATGGGCGCTTCGGTCCTGGTGCTGCTGGGTGTGGTGATTTTTCCTATGCTGTTCGACACCCAGCCGAGGCCGGTCGCGGTCGATATTCCGATCGAGATTCCAGGCAAGAATTCGGTCAAGCCGCTGGTCCTTCCCGCGCCGGTCGTTGCCGCCGTGCCCGCTGGTGAGCCGGTGCCGCCTGCGCCTGACAAGGTAGCCGCCGCTGCCAGCTCGTCGCCGAAAGAAGAACTTTTTACATCAAAAGTCCCTCCCACGTCCGCTGCCAGCGCGCCGGCAGCTATCAAAAAAGAAGCAAAGCCTGAGCCCAGGCGGGAAGCGCGTCTCGATGCTGGCGACGCCACCCCGGCGCCAGCCCGGCTGCCAGCCAGGGCCGAAGCCAAGCCGGCCGCAAAGCCCGTGGCAGTCGATGGCGACGCCGCGCGCGCCGCCTCGCTGCTGGCCGGCGGCGCGGCCACCCAGCCCGATAAGGGTGCCGATGTCACCCGGCCTGCCGCCAGCGACGCCAAGCCTCGCATGGTGGTGCAGGTCGGTGCCTTTGCCGAAGCGGCCAAGGCCGACGAAACGCGGCAGAAGCTCGAAAGGGCGGGCCTCAAGACCTATACCCAGGTCGCCGACACCAAGGACGGCAAGCGCATTCGGGTTCGCGTCGGCCCGTTCGCCACCCGTGCCGAGGCTGAAAGGGCGGTCAACAAGATCAGGTCGCTCGACCTGCCGGTGGCCATTCTGAGCCTTTAGGCGCGAGTCGCGGAACTTGACGACGCTCGATTGGATCTTCGCTGGAGTGCTGCTGGTGTCGCTGCTGCTGGGCGCCTGGCGCGGCCTGGTCTACGAGGTTCTGTCACTGCTGGGCTGGGTGGCGTCGTTTTTTGCGGCCCAATGGTTTGCGCCGCAAGTTGCCGAGTGGCTGCCGCTTCAGAGCACGTCGGAAACGCTGCGTTACCTGCTTGCCTTCGCGCTGGTTTTCATCGTCGTGCTGGTCGCTTCGGCCTTGCTGACGGCACTCTTGAAAAAGATGGTCGACGCTGCCGGTTTGCGGCCCGTGGACCGCACGTTGGGAGCGGCTTTCGGCGTGCTGCGTGGCATGCTTTTGCTGCTGGCGGCGGCTGTCATGGTCAACATGACGGCGCTCAAGTCCGGCGCGGCGTGGCGGGAATCGGCCGGCGCCGGCTTGCTGACGGCAACGCTCGGCGGCCTGAAGCCGCTGCTGCCCGAACCTTTCGCACGGTATCTGGATTGAATTTTCGGAATCTACTTTTGGGGTCTGTCATCATGCGTGAAACACCATGTGCGGCATAGTCGGCATCGTCAGCCGGGCGCCGGTCAACCAGTTGATCTACGACGGCCTGCTGCTGCTGCAGCACCGCGGCCAGGACGCGGCCGGCATCGTCACCGAGCAGGGGCGCAAGTTTTTCATGCACAAAGCCAAGGGCATGGTGCGCGACGTGTTTCGCACCCGCAACATGCGCGCGCTGCCGGGCAATGTCGGCCTGGGCCAGGTGCGCTACCCGACGGCGGGCAACGCCTACAGCGAGGACGAGGCGCAGCCGTTTTACGTCAATGCGCCGTTCGGCCTGGTGCTGTCGCACAACGGCAACCTGACCAACGCGGCGGCGCTCAAGGCCGAGCTGTTCAACACCGACCACCGCCACATCAACACCGACAGCGACTCCGAAGTGCTGCTCAATGTGCTGGCGCATGAGCTGGAAAAAACGACGCGCGGCTTTCCGCTCACGCCTGCCGACGTGTTCGCCGCGGTGCGCGGTGTCCACAAGCGTGTCAGGGGCTCGTACGCCGTTGTGGCGCTGATCGCCGGCCACGGCCTGCTGGCGTTTCGCGACCCGTTCGGCATCCGGCCGCTGTGCCTGGGCCGGGGCCGCAGCGATGACGGCGACACGGTGATGGTCGCCAGCGAATCGGTCGCGCTCGAAGGCACATCGCACCAGTTCGTCCGTGACATCGCGCCGGGCGAGGCGGTGTTTGTCGACCTGGAAGGCAAGGTGCATGCCGAGCAATGCGCGACGCATCCCAAACTCAATCCCTGCATTTTTGAGTTCGTTTACATGGCGCGGCCGGACTCGGTGCTCGACGGTATTTCGGTTTACCAGGCGCGACTGAACCTCGGCGAGACGCTTGCCAAACGCGTCGTCTCCACCGTGCCGCCGAACGAGATCGACGTGATCATTCCGATTCCGGAATCGAGCCGCCCGAGCGCGACCCAACTGGCGCATCTGCTCGGCATTCCCTACCGCGAAGGGTTTGTCAAAAACCGTTATGTCGGCCGCACCTTCATCATGCCGGGGCAGGGCGTCCGGAAAAAATCGGTGCGGCAAAAACTCAATGTGATTGCCAGCGAGTTCAAGGGCCGCAACGTGCTGCTGGTCGACGATTCGATCGTTCGCGGCACCACCAGCCGCGAGATCGTGCAGATGGCGCGTGATGCCGGCGCGCGCAAGGTTTACCTGGCCAGCGCCGCGCCTCCGGTGCGCTTTCCGAATGTCTACGGCATCGATATGCCGACGCCGGACGAGCTGGTCGCGCATGGCCGCAGCATCGAGGAAATCCGCCAGGAGATCGGCTGCGACGCGCTCATCTATCAGGACGTCGAGGGTATGAAGCGCGCCATCGGTTCGCTCAATCCTGCGCTCGATGGCTTCGACGCTTCCTGCTTCGATGGCGTGTACGTGACCGGCGACGTGACGGCCGAAACCATTGCCGACATGAATTCGCAGCGCGCCGACACCGCCGAGAAGATCGGTGGCGACGACAGCGACGCCGATGTCTCGCGCCTGGCGCTGCCCAATCCGCAGGAGGCGTGACGATGGCTTCAAGCCGAGAACTGCCGCCCGGTCTGCATCGGGACACGCTGGCTGTGCGGGTGGCGCTGGAGCCCAGCCAGTACGGCGAAAACTCGGAAGCGCTGTACCTGACGAGCGGATTTTTGCAGCCCGACGCCGAAACCTCGGCGCGCCGGTTCGCCGGCACTGAAGAGGGCTACACCTACGGTCGCACTTCCAATCCGACGGTTTCGAGTTTCGAGCGCCGCCTGGCCGCGCTGGAAGGCACCGAAGCGGCGATCGCCGCCTCGACGGGCATGGGCGCGATCCTGATGATGTGCATCGGCCTGCTCAAGGCCGGTGACCATGTGGTGTGTTCGCGCTCGATGTTCGGCTCGACGATCGCGCTGATCGGCCGCGAATTCGCCAAATTCGGCGTCGAGACAACCTTTGTTTCGCAGACCGATGTCGGCGAGTGGAAAGCGGCGTTGCGTCCCGCCACCAAGCTGCTGTTTGCCGAAACCCCGACCAATCCGCTAACCGAAGTGTGCGACATCGCGGCGCTGGCGGGCCTTGCGCACGGCATCGGCGCGCTGCTGGCGGTTGACAACTGCTTTTGCTCGCCCGCCTTGCAGCGGCCGGCCGAGTTGGGTGCCGACCTGATCATCCACTCCGGCACCAAATACCTCGACGGTCAGGGCCGTGTGATGGCCGGCGCCATTTGCGGCCCGTCGCGCCTGATCGTCGATGTGTTCGGCCCGATCGTCCGGACCGCCGGAATGACGCTGTCGCCCTTCAACGCCTGGGTCGTGCTCAAGGGCCTGGAAACGCTGGGCATCCGTATGCAGGCGCAATGCGCCAATGCGCTGGCTGTCGCAACCTGGCTTGAAGCGCAGCCCGGCGTCGCCCGGGTTTATTACCCCGGCCTGGTATCGCATCCGCAACACGACCTGGCCATGTGCCAACAGTCGGGGCAGGGCGGAGCGGTGGTTTCTTTCGACCTGCGCGGCGGCGATGCCGAATCAGCGCGCGCCAACGCGTTCCGGGTAATCGACAGCACACGCGTGGTGAGCATCGCCACCAACCTGGGCGACACCAAGACCATCATCAGCCACCCCGGCACGACCTCGCACGGGCGCCTGAGCGAAGTCCAGCGCCAGGCGGCTGGCATCAGCCAGGGCCTGATCCGCCTCGCGGTCGGGCTGGACCATGTCGAGGACATCAAGGCGGATCTGGTGCGCGGCCTGAAGGAACACGTATGACACTCCGCACCCGCACCCGGTTCGCGCCGTCGCCGACCGGCTTCATCCACTTGGGCAACATTCGCTCGGCGCTTTATCCGTGGGCGTTCGCGCAGGCCACCGGCGGCGATTTCATCCTGCGTATCGAGGACACCGACCTGGAGCGCTCGACGCAGGCGGCGGTCGATGTGATCGTCGAGGGCATGCGCTGGCTGGGCCTGGACTATGACGAGGGGCCGTACTACCAGATGCGGCGAATGGACCGCTACCAGGCCGTGCTGGCCGAATTGCATGCCGCCGGCCATGTCTACCCCTGCTATATGAGCGTCGCCGAACTCGACACATTGCGCGAGCGCCAGGCGGCGGCCAAGGAAAAGCCGCGCTACGACGGTACCTGGCGGCCGGAGCCCGGCAAGACGCTGCCCGCCGTTCCCGACGGTGTGAGAGCAGTCCTTCGCTTCAGGAATCCGCAGGGTGGCGCGGTGATCTGGGACGACAAGGTCAAGGGCCGCATCGAGATCAGCAACGATGAGCTCGACGACATGGTGATCGCCCGGCCCGACGGCACGCCGACATACAACTTCTGCGTCGTCGTCGATGACATCGACATGGCCATCACGCATGTGATCCGAGGCGACGACCATGTGAATAACACGCCGCGCCAGATCAATATATTTCGCGCGCTCGGCAAGGACATTCCGGTTTATGCGCACCTGCCGACGGTTTTGAACGAACTTGGCGAAAAGATGAGCAAGCGCAACGGCGCCAAGCCGGTGACGCAATACGCCGCCGAGGGTTATCTGCCTGACGCGATGGTGAATTACCTGGCGCGCCTGGGCTGGAGCCATGGCGACGACGAGATCTTCAGCCGTGAACAGTTCGTGGCGTGGTTTAACCTGGACCATCTCGGCAAGAGCGCGGCGCAGTTCGACGAGGCCAAATTGCGCTGGGTCAATGCGCAGCACCTCAAGGCCATGCCGGATGCCCACCTGGCGGCGCTGGTTCAGCCGTTCCTGGCGCGCGCGGGCGTGACCGACGCCGACGCCGCCTGGCTGGCGCGTGGCTGCGCCCTGTTCAAGGACCGCTGCGCCACGCTGGTTGAACTGGCCGGCTGGCTGAAGTTGCTTGTGACGGGTGGACAGGCCGGCGGTGCGGAGATCGAAACCCATGTCACCGCGGCGGTTCGCCCCGCGCTGGCAAAACTGTCGCAGGCACTTGCCGGCTGCGAGTGGACCAGGGCAGCGATCGCCGCGGCCATCAAACAGGTGCTGCTCGACACCGGCCTCAAGATGCCGCAACTGGCGATGGCGGCACGCGTGCTGCTCCTGGGAACCCCGCAAACGCCTTCGCTGGATGCCGTTGTTGAACTGATGGAGCGGCAAAAAGTGATTGCTAAACTGAATTTTGTCTGAGACGGCGGCGTTTCCTCGCTATAATCAAGGGCTCGACTGATCGCTGGGAAATTGGTGATGGTTGGTGACAATTGGTGAATTCACGGTGAATTTGGGGGTATAGCTCAGCTGGGAGAGCGCTTGCATGGCATGCAAGAGGTCATCGGTTCGATCCCGTTTACCTCCACCAAAAGTCATCGAAAGAGGTTGAAGATTTCCGCAGGTTCCAAGGTTTTGACCCCATCGTCTAGAGGCCTAGGACACTACCCTTTCACGGTAGGTACCGGGGTTCGAATCCCCGTGGGGTCGCCAGATTTCTTTGCTGAGATGCGAAGGAAAAAAGCACAAGTTGGTAACAGCATGGCTTGAGAAGGCCGGGCGACTTGGCTCGAAAGAGCAAATGTTACCGCTACCAGGAGTGGTAGTTCAGTTGGTTAGAATACCGGCCTGTCACGCCGGGGGTCGCGGGTTCGAGTCCCGTCCGCTCCGCCAAAAATGCGTTTTAGACTGTCCAGTACGGTCTAGAAAAAACCCCTAAAAGCCCCGTCCTACGGGGCTTTTTTGTTTTCTAACGTCCAACGAGGGGTATTGCAAGCCGATGCCGAATGGGGGTATGTTTGGGGGCACAGGGGTATCCGATTGGGGGTATCGCCATAAATGCCCACCTTGGAGTGCTCTATGCCACTTACCGACACAGCCATCAAGAAAGTAAAACCCGGCGAGAAACCCCTCAAGCTCAGTGACGGAAAGGGGATGTATCTGCTTCTCAATCCGTCTGGCTCAAGGCTCTGGCGCTGGAAGTACCGGGTACTCGGCAAAGAAAAGGTGCTGTCGCTGGGTGCGTACCCCGCTGTATCGCTTGCGCAAGCCCGTGACGGCATGGAAAAGGCTCGCAAAGTCCTTGCGTCAGGAAAAGACCCCATGGCCATCAGAAAGGCCGACAAGGTGGCAAGTAGAACGTCTGCTGAAAATTCCTTTGAGGCGGTAGCGCGCGCGTGGTGGGCGCATTGGAAGCCAGCGCGCAGCGAACAGCACGCCGGGCAGGTGATGCGCCGTTTTGAGGCCAATGTGTTTCCGCATATCGGTGTTCGGCCAGTGTCCGAGGTCCAGGCACCGGAGCTGGTGGCCATGCTCAAGGCGATTGAGGCGCGCGGCGTCAACGATCTTGCCAAGCGCGCGCTGCAGACATCAAGCCAAGTGTTTCGCTATGCCATTGCACATGGGCTGGCTAAGCGCAACCCGGCGACCGATATCAAGCCTGGCGATGTCTTATGCTCGCGCCAAAAGCAGAATCTTGCCCGGATCGATGGAAAAGAGTTGCCTGCACTCTTGCGCCATATTGAAGCTTATCAGGGCGCAGCAATTACGCGGTTGGCTATGAATTTGATGGCCATGACTTTTGTACGCACCACGGAGCTAATTGGTGCCCGTTGGGCAGAAATCGACTTTGAGGCGGCGCGCTGGGATATACCTGCGGAGCGCATGAAAATGAAAAATCCTCACATCGTGCCGCTTTCCGCGCAGGCGATAAATGTACTTAGGACGCTGCAACTAATTAGCGGCCACGGTGCAATGCTGTTTCCTGGTGAGCGCGATCACGAGAGGAGCATGAGCAATAACACGATTCTGAAAGCCCTTGAGCGCATGGGCTATAAGGGGCGCATGACGGGGCACGGGTTCAGAGGCGTTGCCTCAACGCTTTTGCATGAGATGGGCTTTGACCATGCCCACATTGAACTGCAGCTTGCGCATCAGGAGCGTGATGCAGTGAGCGCGGCGTACAACCATGCAACCTATCTCAAGCAGCGGGCCGCGATGATGCAGGATTGGTCGGATTACCTGGATAGTTGCACCACGGGCAAAGTGCTGGCGTTTCAACGCAAATAGCCTGAAAAAGTTATGACACCAAGGCATCAGTCAGGTGCTGCTTTCATTGCTTTGGCAGGCGACCTGCGGCCAGCTATGTTGTGTGTGCCTGTATGCGATCGGGCGTCGGCCTTGCTGAGTTAGCTTGACCGGCCGTTTTGTGCCCTTCGGCGACCGCTTTAGTTCAGACGCCATCGGCGGCTTCGCTGCGGAAACGGACATGCAATTTCTGAGCACTCGGATCACTATGATCAACAACTCGCCACAAAATCCGGGGCGATTCACCTTACGACAGCCCGGCGCGCGCAAGAAAAAACGCCAGCACGAGGCTGGCGTAAATCATTGATTCAATTGGTGCTTCCTGGACAACGTGGGCTTCGTATCCACGTTGTCCCACTGCCTAGCCCGTGGGCAGCTTTTTCATAACGCACTCTGCCTGCGCTGGGCTGTCAGCGGTCGAACGCAGCCTGCAGTTGGCTCTTGCTGCTCACGCCGCTTTGCAGCATCAGCATCAGCATGATTCTGGCTTTGGCAGGCGACAGATCGTCGGCCATCACCGCACCGGCATCGAAAGTGGTCTTGCCGCCGCCGGCGAAACCGTAGTTCGGCAGCACCCGTCCGTTGTGGACACGGGTCGCGATAACTACGGGCACCTGCTTGGACAACGCGTACTTAACGCCTTCGAACATTGACTCGTTCATGTTGCCCATACCCAGGGCCTGCACCACGGTGCCCTTGGCACCACGATCCACCGCGCTGCGCAGCGACGCACCGTCGGCACCACCGTACATGGGAACGATGTCGACTTGCGGCATGGCACCGGTAACGATGGGGATGTGCAGCCGGCGAACCGGGGTATATGCATACATTACCCGATCTGGGTAAGCCTCACCCATGATGCCAAACTGACCCGAGTTGAAGGTCTCGACATTGCCGGTATGGGTCTTGGTCACATAACGAGCCGAATTGATTTGGTTGTTCATGGCAAGCATCACGCCTTTGTCGCTGGACTTGCTGTCGACGGCGATGCGCGCCGCATTGAGCAAATTACGTGGACCGTCAAAATCAGATGACGAGGCGTTTCGCTGGGCACCGATCAAAACCACCGGCTTGCTCGATTTAACAGTCAGGTCAAGCCAGAAAGCGGTCTCTTCGAGCGTGTCGGTGCCGTGCGAAACAATCACACCAGCTACCTCAGGCTTGTCCAGCGCTGCCTGTACCGCGTTGGTCAGTTGAATCCAACGTGGCGGATCCATGTAGTCAGATGGCACGTTCGACAGGCTGTTGACTTGGATCGTGGCGTACTTGCCAATGTCCGGTACCGTGGCCAGCAGATCTTCGCCGGAGATCGCCGGCACTGGAGCGTTTTTCACCGGATCGATCTTCATGGCGATGGTGCCGCCTGTAGCGATGAAATAGACCGTCGGCTTATTTTGGGCTAAAACGGGGCTGGATACCATAGCCGTCATCATTGCCAAGTTTAAGGCGGTTTGTCTGAATTTCATCTTGAATCTCGGGTGTTTGAAAAAATCGATTCTGTCTGTAGTGCAGAGTTTTGATTATCACACTTGGTCGGCTTGCGACGGATGCCAGGTCGCATTTAACGTTTCATTGAAACAACTTTCCAACTCCAGCGCTACGCAACTCGTGCGCCAACGCCTTCGCAAGCTCGCTGACATCCGGCTGCATGGCAAGCTGCGGTGTTGCCAACCCCCGGATGATCTCTCCCTGGCGGGGACTCTCAACTTGGCCATAGCACAGAAATGTCGTCAACACCTTGTCGTGCCCGAGGTTCTGGCTCCAGGCCTTGAAATCTTCTGGCGTTTGGCAGACGGCCTGACCAAGCCGCACGAGCGTATTGCGAAAGCTGTGCGGGTTGAAATACGGTAGCCCGACGCTGGTAAAGGCGGCGCGAAAGATCATGCGAATGCGCGCGGCGCTGCTCCAGTGTGCCCGTTCCAGCCCGACCGCTTCAAACTGGCGCGTCACCCCCAACGCAATGCGTGTCGCCGGAAAAAGCGGATCGTCATTGCCCCACAGCATTTTTTCCCGAAGATACGCGACCCATTCCGCCACGATCTGCCGAACCTCGTCCCCGACCGGAAAATAGTAAGTGGTGAAGGTCTTGCTGAACTTCGTTTTCACCTCGCGGGCATCCTGATCGACGCAGCCTACGATCAGGTTCACATGCTTGAGCTTCATGGAGGCAATAGCACTATCCCGTGCGCCGGTCAGCAGCGTAAAGGCGATCAGCGCGCGGTCCCGGCGCTCGATCTCGCTTTCGGCTGGCATCATGGCGATGACGTGTTTTGCCTGCTCAAGGGTTGGTCCAACCTGGTCACGCCTGGCTGTCGCGACGCGCACATCCTTTTCCGACAGATTGAAATAGTCAGCGTCGGAATATTGAAAACGCGACTTGTAGCCGGGTTGACCGGCGAGCCAGTGGAAGAACCGTTTGACCTGCGCCAGCGTAGCGTGCAAGGTTGCTTTACTCAGTTTCTCGCCGGTCAGCAGATTCTTTTGTTCGGTCAGGTGCCGCTTGAACGCAATGGCCTGCTCGAAATGAAACGACTTGAAATCACGGTGCTTGGTATCGACCTCGAATCGATCCAAAGCTTTCGCGACCGCATCCACAGTGGGTTCGCCGTGCCGCTTGGCTTCCTTCAGATAAGCGAAGTATCGGCGCTTGATCCGTTCGTTGTTGGCGTTGTGTGCTGTCATGTTTGATGCTCCCTATTTCAAGTCACTGTTTACGCAGGGCTGTGCGCTTTTGCCTATGTGTGGCGGCGCCTGCGGCATCGTGATGTCCAACTGACCCCGAATCAGCTCCAGCTTCGCCAGGTTGACCCGCCGGTACATCATGGATTCGCAACTCGGGCAGATGCCGGTCAGGTTCCCCGAGGTGGTGTTCACTGGCTGATACTCGGCCATATCGCCAGCGGGAGGCTGGGGGTCGCGGCAGCGCACGCAATAGATTTCACCGGGCTGGCAGGGCCGCTTGTTCTTGGCCCTGCGGGCCTGAAGAAACTCAACCAACGCGCGGCCAAGAATCAACATTGGGCGTTTGTCATCGCTGACCGGGAGGCCGCGCTTGACCCACTCTCGCACGGTGTTGCGGTGCACGCCAAACAGGGCGGCCACCTCTTCGACGGTATAGTTCCGATGGATTTTGGCGAGGCGGGGGTTCGGGTGGCGTTTACGCATGGGCTTGTTCAGCATGGCGGTCATTCCCCGCGACTGGCGAGTGCGTAGAGGTTGCTGACACTTGCCGCGTTTGGCTGAAAAGAAACCGGCGAAACCGGCGAAACCGGCGAAACTGACATACTTGCCGAAGCCGTCGAGCTGGTGATAGTCGTCGAAGTACCTTCCACCTGCCAGGCTTCCGCCGAGCGGTTGCCGCTGGCACGCACGAAGCGCAAGCCGCCAACTATGCGCCCCGCGTGGCGGCGTATCCACCAACCCAGCTTGCGGCGGTTAATCTCGCCGCGTTCGTCGGCGATGTCGTGCAGTACCTCACGCAATTCGGCATGTTCGTTATGGCACAGGGCCGCCTGTTTAACGGCATCGCGCACCATTGCCGGGGTCTTGCCGAATATTTTTTGCCATGCGCACAGGAGGCGGACCAGCGTCTCACGGTCCGGGTCTTCGGCCATGGCCATGAACACCGATTCCGTCGGGTCGGCCAAGCCCATCCACAGCAGGGGTTGTCGGCATAGGTCTGACCAGTCGCCGTAGCCCGCCAGCGACTTGCAAACCGTCTTCGGCCTTCCGGCTACGATCCACGCACGCACGATAGTCAATGCCGCCGCCACGTACCATCCACGTTCACGCAGAACATCCCGCACCAGCTCAGGCCGCTCGAAGCTGCGCGCCGCCGGTACTTCACAGTCTGGTGACAGGTTGATCGTGATGCAGCGCCGGGTCATGTCCTGCACCGGCCCAACGTTGTTGCCGCTCGACAGAAATAGAGCGCGGGTGTTGACCGTGGCCGTCTTGGATACGCCCAGAATGCGCCCGCTCATGTGCTCCGATGTCAGCGCCGTGCACAGACTCTTGTGCGCCACCAGATCGCCCGTCAGGTTGTCGAACTCAATTACCGCCGGTGCGCGCAACAACTCTGCCAGCAGAAGTTTTCGGCATTCTTCATCGTCGCCGGGAAATGTCGTGGGTGTTCCCCGCTGCGGCGTGGCAAAAGCCGTGATTAATTCGCAGAGGTAGGACTTGCCGGAACCGACCATATGCGCCCGCACATGGATCATCGGCGCATGGACCAGGCTGGGGCGCACGGCTGCGGTTAGCACGGCCGCTAAAGTAGCCCCCAGATCTGCGGCGTGGCCCAGGCTGAACTCCGTCAACAGGTCTTTCAGAATGACCAATGCGGCCTCGGCATGAGCGCGTGTCGGGTTCTGGGGGATAGAAAACTCTCGTGCGTCAAACACCCCGAACATGCCGGTGGACAGGTCATAGCCCGACGCCATCATCAGGCTGCCATCCGGTCGCAGATAGGGCTGTCGCGTCAGGCCTCTGAGCACAGGCAGATGGTGATAACTCGTCGAATCGAACAGCACAGCAGCATGGCGCGCCGGTGGATCGGTGCGCATCCAGTCTTCCGAGCGGGCATCGAAGCGTTCCCAAGTCGCAGCGCCAGCTAAGGCCCGAACCAGGGCAGGCGGGCTGATGTCCTGCACGCGGGTCTCGCGGGTACCGGGGTCGGTCACCACGGTCACGATCAGCCCGCCGCGTTGGTAATGTCGCCGCGAGTGGGCCAGCTCTCGTTCGGCGGCGTCCACCACGCGGTGAATTTCGCCTGGCATGACGCGGATCGTGGGTTTCATGCGCGCAGCATTGGATTCGATGTCCACGAAGCGCAGCAGGTCGCGCACACGCCGCTCCGCACAATGACCATGCAAACACTTGAAGCCGCCAATCGGCCAGTTGTCATCGGGCTCGAAATAGGCCGTGCCACCGTCCACCAGGCCCGTGTGCTCCTGCACCCAGGGGCAGGTTATGTCGTGCTTGCCATCGCCCAAAGGGGCTTTGTACAGGCCTCGATCACGCAAAGCCACCAACACGCTGTTTTCGTCAGGGCGCGGTATCCAGACCGGATCGCCGTCGCTGGGGCGTGCCTGCGCGGCGCGGGTACTTTGCCGCTTGGGCCGCCCCTCTGACGCCAACTCCAACTGGAGGCCATCGACCAGTTCGTTAATCGAATAGCGCAACTCGGGCGACCAGCCGACCGTGCGGCACCGGAACGGCGGCATGTGCTTGCCATTCATCGCGTCAGGCAGCCGAGCCAGCCGTGCCCTCGGGCCATTCGCGCCAGGGTCGCACAGCCCGGCAGCAACGATTGCATTCATCAGGCGGTCGGCGACCGCGCCATCCGCCAGCGGCTCCCGCAGCAGATAGCCGGCCTGATGGTTG
>Ga0136611_10000142_pt1 | contig 41998 bp, 34 predicted proteins | sample AntDrymUQ2232306_2_FD_106645 | JGI IMG/M metagenome (GOLD analysis project Ga0136611, IMG submission 106645) | Polar desert sand microbial communities from Dry Valleys, Antarctica - metaG UQ223 (23.06) | ecosystem: Environmental > Terrestrial > Soil > Desert | place: Antarctica: Dry Valley... | reverse complement strand
TGGTTGGATGGCCTGAATACTGGTTTCTGGTACAAAGATAGGCAGTGGGGCGCCAAACTTTTCCAAGTAGCGTTTTTTAAAGGAATTGATAACAGGCATCTGCTTTTCACGTAACAAACCCGTGTGCAGCATTTCACAGATAACCACATCGACTGGTTCCGGCGGCAAGTAATGTAGCGCATCAGCCTGGATAACTTCAACTTTGTCTCCGTTAATGTTTTGCGCAAGAAAGCTGCGCGCAGCACCTACCAGCTCCGGGTTGCGCTCCACACAATAAACCTTCTGCGCTTTTTGCGCGGCAAAAAAGGATTGCACGCCGGTACCGCCACCCAGCTCCAGAACCTTAGCGCCGGGTTTGACTACCCAATTAATCGCCTCTTTAAAGCCTTTCATGCGGATACTGTCATTCAACATATTGTGATGATAATGCAGCGGAATGAATTGGCCGAGCTCCAAACTCTCGAATTTATTTTGCATATGGATTCCTGAATGTTTAGCGTTGCGGATTTATAATGGGTAGCTGTACAGATTAATAGCAATGATCATGCCAGCCTATGGCAGGGCATATGCTGACTACGCTGGCGCTTTTTTACTTGATTTTTTATAGCGGATAGACGGCAAGACCGGCAAATATTGCCGCACTAGAGAATAAAAATAATGAGGTTCTCATCTACAGCCTGACAAACGAAAATCAAAATTCCAGCAATGCTTCAATAGCAAGCCAGGGTTACTTCAATAACCGATAAGCACCCATCAGAAATACAGCGTAATATCTCGAAACATAACGTTCGTTAGGAAAAATATTGTGATGACAGAACCAACGATTACTTGCCCGAACTGTAAAACGGAAATCAAACTGACTGAATCATTGGCAGCACCGCTGATTGAATCTACACGCAGGCAGTTTGAGCAACGACTGGCGCAAAAAGACAGTGAAATCATCCAGCGCGAACAGGCCATGCGCGAAAAAGAAAAACAATTGGTTGAAGACAAGCGCAAGCTTGAAGACCAAGTGACTAGTCAAGTGGCGGAGCAGTTGAAAGCGGAACGTGTCCGCGTGATTGCGGAGGAATCCCGAAAGGCTAAGCAGGCCAGCGCTGCCGAGCTAGAAAACAAAGCGCGTGAGTTGGCTGAATTACAAGAAGTGCTTAAATCCCGCAACGAAAAATTGGCGGAAGCGCAAAAGGCGCAAGCCGAACTGATTAAGAAACAGCGTGAACTCGACGATTCCAAGCGTGAACTGGAACTCACCGTAGAAAAACGGGTGCAGGATGGATTAACCGAAGTCCGCACGCTGGCCAGAAAAGAAGCCGCGGACGAACAGAAACTCAAGGTGATGGAAAAAGAACAGACCATTGCCGCGATGCAGAAACAGATCGAAGACCTCAAACGCAGGGCTGAGCAGGGTTCCCAGCAACTACAAGGGGAAGTGCAGGAGCTTGAGCTGGAAAATCTGTTACGGATGAAATTTCCTTTTGATGCGATTGAGCCAGTACCCAAGGGCGAATACGGCGGGGATGTTTTGCACCGTGTGGTCGGCACCGGTGGTCAATCTGGCGGCACCATTTTGTGGGAATTCAAGCGCACCAAGAACTGGAGCGACGCCTGGCTGGTAAAGCTTCGCGGTGATCAACGCACTGCAAAAGCGGAAATCGCTGTGATTGTGAGTCAAGTGTTGCCGAAAGGTGTGGAAACCTTCGAAATGGTTGAGGGTGTCTGGGTCACGCACCCGCGCGCCGCGTTACCGGTGGCTATGATTTTGCGCCAATCCTTACTGGAACTTGCCCTTGCGCGGCAGACCACCGAAGGCCAACAAACCAAAACGGAAATGGTCTACCAATACCTTACCGGCCCGCGTTTTCGCCAACGCGTGGAAGCTATTGTGGAAGCTTTTTCCACTATGCAGGAAGATCTTGATAAAGAAAGGAAAGTCATTATGAAACAATGGGCTAAGCGTGAAGAGCAGATCGAACGTGTGATGGGAGCGACAGTGGGGATGTATGGCGATTTGCAGGGGATTGCGGGGAAATCGTTGCAGGAGATTGAGGGGCTGGAGTTATCCGTATTAAGTGCGCCGATAACCGAAGGTGATACATCAAATTAAAAGTAGTCAGTGTTTGAAGTTGATCCATATTGATAGGATGCAGAAACTTGTCTCTACTAAATAATATTCTTGCGTGGGCCACTACAGATCTCACATTGTGGCAACGGGATGCCGTTCGCCGCCTTTTCCAAAAAGAGGTGCTCGACCAGAAGGACTACGAAGAACTATATGCAATGCTTAGATCGGCGCATGGATTACCCGATCCACAGAATCTGAAACCCTTACCACTTGTACAGGAGCATCTTCCTGCCCATGTGGTGAGCTTCAATGCCTGTTGTGCTTCTTGCGATGCGAGACCTCAAACATGTGAACCGAATTGCTTCAGGACAGAAACTTGAGTTCGCACCAAGCGGAATGACTGTAATATATGGCGGTAACGGATCAGGAAAATCTGGCTACTCAAGGGTATTGAAACGGGCTTGTCGTGCCCGCGATCTTTCGGAAACTGTTCACCCAAATGCCTTTGATGCGAAGGCTGCGGCAAGTATTCCAGAAGCAACATTTGATGTCGAGATCAGTGGATACGCTAATTCATTGAGGTGGATGCGAGATAATGCACCTCCAAATGAACTTTCTACCATTGCTGTATTTGATGGTAAGTGTGCGCGAGCCTATCTGGATGCAGAACAAGATGTCGCTTATTTACCTTATGGCCTCGATATTGTAGAAAATCTTGGACGATGTGTTCTACCGGAACTGGCTCAACGTTTGAACACAGAGATAGGTGCGATCAATACCGATACTTCGAATTTTGCAGATCTGTTGGACGATACTGCTATCGGTAAAATGATTGCTTCTCTTTGTGCGACCACCAATTCTCAAATGTTAACGGCACTTGCCATCCTCACGGATGGCGAAACAAACCGGCTTGCTGAATTAGATAAGACATTGGCAGAGAGCGATCCCAAAACTAAGGCAAAGGCCTTGCGCCTCACGGCACAACGTATTGACAGTCTGATTTCCCGCATTGATTCTGCAAACGCTTGGGTTAATGACGCTGCTGTAACAAAGATCATGACCTATGATGTGGAGGCCGAGGTTGCGTTCAAAGCTGAAGTTGTTGCAGCAACTGATTTTAGAGCCGATGAGCCGTTACTTGCTGGTACCGGAGAACAGGCATGGAAGAACCTGTTCGAAGCCGCTCGACGTTTCTCCACCGAAATCGCCTATTCGGATAAACCGTTTCCATACGTAGGCCCCAATGCACAATGCCCATTATGTCAGCAGCCCCTCGATCAAGAAGTAGCGAAGCGCATGCAACGTTTTGAGGACTTCGTGAAGCAGGACACCGCAAAAGTTGCAGCTGAAAAACGTGCCCAACTTGAGAAAGCGAAGGAAAGGATATTAAGAGCCTCTCTCGAATTCGGATTAGATGCAGCAACCATCGAAGAATTTAAACAACTAGATGTTATTTTGCTTCAATTAATAGAGGAATTCGAGAAAAAAATAAATGATCGTAGAGAATGGATATTGACTGCCCTTAAAACACATAACTGGAAAGATACTCCAGTATTGTGTGGTGATCCTCGTTCGAAGTTGAGATGTCTTTCGACAAGTATTGTTATTCAAGCAGATAATCTTGATAAGGCTAGCAACGAGGAGCAGAAAAAGGTGCTTGAAGCCGAACGTAAGGAATTTCGGGCACGTGCATGCCTGTCACTGCGTCTCAAATCTGTACTGGATACTATCCAGAGGATGCAAATTAAGGCGAAGCTAACAAAATGTAAGAATGATTTGAAAACTAAAGCAATTTCCGATAAAGCAAAGGAATTTGCAAGCCAAGCAGTAACCGCTGCACTGAAGAATGCATTGGATACTGAATTTAAGGCGCTGGGAGTTGGTCACATCAAAACTAAGCTCAATTCACGTGCCGATCAAGTAAAAATGAAGCACAAGCTCGTGCTTGATCTTCCGGTGACGAAGAAACTTGATGAAATTCTGAGTGAGGGAGAGCAGCGCGCCATCGCCCTCGGTTCATTCCTTGCTGAACTGCATTTAGCTGGCCATCAGGGTGGGATTGTATTCGACGATCCGGTTTCATCGCTTGATCATCACCGTCGCATGAATGTTGCCTGCCGACTTGCCGAGGAGGCAAAGAAACGGCAGGTGATCATACTAACGCATGACACAGTTTTTCTCAGTGAGTTATGCGGGGAGATCGAGCGTCAACATGTCCCTCACTTCATTCACCATTTGGAGTGGAGAAATGGTTCTCCTGGGTATATCTCAGCTGGTTTGCCGTGGGAACACAAGTCCTATAAAGATCGGATCGATAAGCTTGAGAAATCGCAGAGGGAAATAAATAGAAACTGGCCGGATTATCCAAACGAAGAAGATAGAGCCAAGATGACAAAGCAATACAGCTTATTGCGCGCCACCATTGAGCGTGTGGTTCAAGATCTTGTATTGAATGGGGTAGTACGGCGCTATGATCAATACATAAGGATTGAAAACCTTAAAGATATAGTGGGGTTTGAACAGACTTCATATGATGAAATTCTTCGTTTGTACAAGGTATGCCATGACATTGTGAATGCCCACGACCCCTCGTCAGCTAAGAATGCTTCTGTTCCGAATGCTCAGCAACTGGGCAAGGATATTGATGCGCTGAAGGCAACGGTGGATCAGATCAAAGATAGGTGGAATAAGAAACCGATTATTGCCGGAAACTAAAGCAGCAATTTTTTGATCGATAAAATGAATAGATAAGACCAGTTTGAAATCATTGCAGGAGACTGACAGGTTAGAATTCACCGTTTTTCAAGTGGCAAGTTGTAAGAATACGAAGAAGTGAGCGATGTCAACGACAAACTTTAAGACTGAGAACAATACCTACCGGAAGCTGGTCGGTAACGGACGGACCTACCGCATCCGTGTTTTCAGCGTGATTACAGTTGGACGGAAGATGAGTGGAGGATCTGTGGATAGATATTCTCGGCACCATTCAGAAAGGCGTGGAGTCAGCCCACTATATGGGTTATCTGGTTTTGCAGTCTCAGAATGACAAGAATTTTGATGTGATAGATGGTTAGAGCGTCTGATAACTCTGAACTTGATCGTCCTGGCGGCGCTTAAGAATTTCAAGCGGTTAATCGAAGGAAAGAATAATCCTGAGAACAACCAGCAATGTATGGAGCAAATATGTCAAACCTATATCGGTTATTTTGACCCTGTCGGATGGATAGGCGAAACGGCACTTGTCATGAATAGAAAAGCTGATTCACTGCCAGTCAAGAACAAATCCCGTCATTGAGACGGGATTATCTGAAATGCAACTAAATCAGGGTAAGACTTGGTTTTCTGCGTCGTGCACTGAATCCCACCAGTCCCAATCCTATCAGCAGCATAGCGTAGGTTTCTGGTTCAGGTACAGGCGAAGTGATGACATCGCCAATTTGAAATGTGCTGGAGAAAAATAGACCAAACACATTGTCATCATTGCTTGGGTTAATAGTTTTTAACTCGACGAAAGTATCGCCTACTTGCAGAAAAGGAGTGGCATCTACATTATTTCCCAAGGCGAGATTGTAAAATTCATCATCATAACTTGCACCTTGCGTGAGTGGATTCAACGGATTGAGAGGACTATCGCCTATGCCACCAGCCGTAATCAGTGCACCGTTAGCATTTTCAAAGCCTCCATCGTCATTGCCACCCGCCGCACTGGTTAAAGGACGCGAAGCAGTAGAACTGGTTGTGACATCCATCGTAGTGTACTGGCCGTCACCAAAGCTATAACTACTTGCCAGTGACATGAAGGCATCGCCGCTGGCATACGGTGCAGTAAAGTCAAGATGAACAATGTCACCACTTGTTGATAATCCTCCGTCCAGAATAATGGCGCTACCGCCCGCGGTACTGGCGTTTTGATAAGCAACTACCAGCACTTCACCATCGGTAAAACCGTTTTCAGAAATTGACCAGTTTTGTAGACCTCCAGCGCTCGACTCGATCGCTGATTTCATAAAACTTGTCACATCGTATATTCTTGTGCTCGTGGATTATTCGAAGACAATGAGGAGCCAGATGCACTTGAAAGAAAAGTGCCATTCAGCGTGACATCACCGGCTACACCACTGCTCCAAACAGAAGAACTATAAAGATAAGCGCCCAGTACGGTTGATCCGATCGGAATATCCGTCTGCAAGAAACCGCTACCGGAGCTTTGACTTCCCCATGCATCAATTGACAGCGCAGCGTCCGCAAAGGAAGCGCGCACTGACATAGCGGCAGCTGCCGGGAGGCTCAGAGATACTCCAAGCACCGCGGCGACTGCGGATATTGTTATGAGTTTATTTTTCATGTTGTGATTTCCTTTCTTAAGTTATTGATCGTACTTTATTAGTACAACCAGATAATAATTTCAGCAGGCGGTTAGGGAAATAGTAAATCATGCCTTTTTACATAGCACACTTGTCATAGGATATTTTTCTGGAAACTGCTGATTTATCAGTAAATAATATAAAAAATTGCGGTGCTGATTGTCTTAAATGCAGTGAGGATATTGATTCTGCGGGGTTGGCGTTTTGTCCTGGGAGTGAGGGTGACTTCAGTGGTTAAACAGCATTAAACAAATGTAGGTGATATCACCCTGTGAAATCATAGTGAAACTTGCAGGCAGCAAATAGACAGCTATTGTGAAGCCGAATGCCTATGCACTAATCCGGGTAGTTTCATTATCTTTATCTTTCATGCCATGTAGTGTGGAATTTCGCAGAAACTGTCTTACCTTCCAGCTCGAACAGCGTGATATGATGTTCTTGCCGGGCTGATCACGAAAGTTGTGGGGAAAATGGCACCTGCTTTTCAGTAGTAACCCATTGAACTTTTATGCAGTTGTTGTGAGGAGAAACTGATGAAATTCACTTCGCTTACACAGCGTTTCGCTGTTTGGTTTACATTGGTTTCCTTATTGCCAATATTGGTTATTGGCAACAGTCTGCTGCATACCTTTGAAAAAGAAATAAAGAAATCCGCTATCCGTAATGTTTCCGCAATTGCTGATAAAAAAGTCGAACAGATTGACAGCTATCTGCGGGAACGCTTTCTTGATTCCAGCTTGGTGCGTGATTCCAGCACAACGCACGAAGCTATTATGGAGTTTTCCAGAATCTTTGAACAAAGCGGTGTGGAATCCGATGACTATCGTCGACTGGATGCCAGTTATCGTGAAAATTTCAAACGCTTTGTGGAGGAAGCGAAATATTACGATATTTTTCTGATTTCCACTAAAGGCGATATCGTCTACACGCAAGCGCATGAATCTGATTTTGCAACTAATTTACTCACAGGACCCTATCGCGATACCGGACTCGCTAAAGTTACTCGCTATGCACTGGACAATTTAAAAAGCAGTATCTCTGACTTCGAACAATATGGACCATCCAAGGGTGCAATCGCTGCATTCGTTGCCACTCCAGTAATAATAAACGGAGAGATTAAAGGTGTATTAGCGCTGCAAATCTTTAGTGAACGTGTATTTGCAGTGATAGCGAATAATGTTGGATTGAGTGATAGTGGTGAAACGGTTGTGGCACGTCTTGAAGATAAACAGACTGCGTTAGTAATGGCCCCTTTAAAGTACGATGCTGACGCTGCATTAAAACGCAGAATTCCGCTCAATACACCTGCTGCTGAAGCCATGCAAAATGCTCTGAATGGTGATTCCGGTGGTGCGCTGACTGTGGATTACCGTGGCAAGGAGGTTGTCGCTGCCTGGCGTTACTTGCCGCTCATGAAATGGGGCATCGTGGTGCATATTGATGTAGATGAAGCCTTTGCTTCTGTGCAAAAAGTGCATTTTGTCGGTTTAGTGCTCTTAGTTCTGACATTACTGACTGCGCTATTGGGTGCCGTGCTATTTAATCGTCGCGTGGTAAATCCTTTGAAACAATTGAATCAAAGTGCCTTAAAGATTGCTGCAGTAGGTAATTGTGATCTGAGTCAACGGGTTGCGATTGCTGGCTGGAATGAAATGAGACAACTCGCACAAACTTTTAACGATATGGTAGAGCGATTGGATGCTAGCGATCGGGAACGCAATAAAGCCCAGGAAAATCTGCTGCAACTCAATCAGGAATTGGAATGTAGGGTAGCGACACGTACTGACGATTTACAACGCGCGAATGTGGCTTTGGCCATTAAAGAAGAAGAGACGCGCTCTGTCGTTGAGCATATGGTGGACTGTGTAGTCACTACCGATGAGATAGGTACGATTCTTTCCACTAATTTGGTGATGGGAAAATTATTCGGTTATAGCCATGATGAAATGATCGGACAAAATATCGCCATCATCGTGCCAGAACCGGACCGTAGTAAACATATCGGTTATATGGAAAATTATTGCCGCACCGGACATGGTCAGGAATATTTCGGTCGTGCCTATCTATCCGGCTCGCATGGCATTGGTCTGGGTCGTGAAGTTGAAGGCGTGCGTAAGGATGGTGAACGCATTGAATTGTATCTAGCTGTCAGCGAATATTTTGTGGGTGGAGAACGGCATTTTACCGGTGTGATGCGTGATATCCGCGAGCATGTGCGCATCATGAAGGCCTTAAAGCAAGCCAGAATTGAAGCCGAACAGGCCAGTAAAGCCAAATCGGCTTTTCTTGCTGCCATGAGTCATGAAATTCGCACGCCCATGAATGGTGTGATTGGCATGGTTGATGTGCTGAGGCAAACCAGTTTGAGCGGTTATCAAATGGAAATGGCTAATTTAATACGGGATTCAGCGTATGCCTTATTGGCCATTATTGAAGATATTCTTGATTTTTCTAAAATTGAAGCAGGCAAGCTGGAAATAGAAAAGATTCCCATGCGTTTGGCCAGTGTGGTGGAAAATGCCTGTGGCATGCTGGCCCATCTGGCACTGACTAAGAAAGTGGAACTGACGCTGTTCATTGATCCTGCGATTCCGGAAAATGTATTGGGAGATCCGTTACGTCTTCGCCAGGTGCTCGTCAATATTGTTAATAATGCGATCAAATTTTCAAATAGACCGGAAAAAGCTGGCAAAGTATCGGTAAGAGTTTTATTGACCGAATCCAATCCTGATCAGGTGGTGATTACCTTTCAGGTTACTGATAATGGTATCGGTATGGATAAGGAGACACAGGAAAAACTCTTTAAATCCTTCTCGCAAGGTGACCCTTCAACAACACGGCGCTTTGGCGGGACCGGTCTCGGATTGGCTATTTCCCACCATCTGGCGGAATTGATGGATGCGGAAATAGCGGTACAAAGCGAGCCGCAGCAGGGCTCGACATTTATCATACAAATGCCATTTAAGCCTTTACCTGCTGTTCCCCTCACAGATAGCAAGATTGACGATCTAAGTGGCCTGAATTGCCTAATATTAGGCGATCACGATGGTTTGGGTAATGATTTGGCCATTTATTTAAAAAGTGCGGGTGCGATTGTTGAACAGATATCAGATCTTAGCTCGGTCCAGCAGCTTATCCAGAATCTTGTTCCTGGTTTGTGGCTGGTTGTGATTGATGCTGGACAACAAACACCATCCATTGAGGAATTGCGTACTGCATTTGCTACTCGCTCCAATGTATTAAAGAGTAATGTTAAGGCGGAATCTAATGTTGTGCAATCCGACATAGAACCTCACTTTATTATTATCAAACGAGGCCGTCGTCGGCATGCGCGTATTGAAGATATTGATATTGTTACGCTGGATGGAGATGTGCTGTATCGTCAATCGTTACTGCGTGCAATGGCCATTGCTGCGGGAAGAATTGAGGTGAATGAGGAAAAAGAACTACCCATCGATGTACTTAAGTCAGCGCCTGTACTTGTTTCGCGTGAAGAAGCCTTGCGACAAGGCAAACTGATATTGGTCGCTGAAGATAACGATATCAACCAGAAAGTCATTCGACAACAACTCAATCTGCTTGGTTATGCGGCAGATATTGCCAATGATGGGCGTGAAGCGTTACAGCGTTGGCAAGTTTGTGATTATGCTTTATTACTGACTGATCTACATATGCCGGAAATGGATGGCTTCGAATTGACAAAGAATATCCGCTTTCAAGAAGCTGGCCACAAACATATTCCCATTGTTGCATTAACTGCGAATGCATTGAAAGGTGAGAGGGAGCACTGCCTGAACACAGGTATGGACGATTATCTGACTAAACCGGCGCAACTTGAAGATTTACGATCTGTACTGGAAAAATATCTATCTAACAGTAAACCGATTGTGGACACCGCATCAGCTATGCAACTTCCCACACCCGTTCATGAGGTTGAATCAGTTATGGTTCCGGTTGACGTTCATGTTCTTGAAGGGTTAGTCGGTAATGATCCGGAAATGATCAAAGAAATGCTGCAGGATTATCGAGCCAGTGCAGAAAAAACAGCCGTAGAATTAAGAGCTGCTTATCAAGCAGGGCAATGGGTGACAGTTGGTTCACTCGCACATAAACTCAAATCCTCATCACGTTCAGTGGGTGCGCTTGCATTGGGTGAATTGTGCGCAAAAATGGAACAAGCGGGCAAAAGTAACGACGCAAAGGTATTGGCAGAATTATTGCCAGGTTTTGACACCGAGATGGCTAAAGTTGAAACCTATTTGGCTTCATTGTACGAAAAAGATGCATGAGATTTTAAACATGAATCTTTTTATGATGGTCGACCAATAAAGACTACACGGAGTCAGGTACTTATCCATTGCGTACTCTGTTTTTCCATTCTTCTATCCAATCGAAGAAATTGGCAGCCTGTAATGGTCTTGAAACAAAATTGCCTTGCGCTAAATCACATCCCGTTTGACGTAAGAGTTCCCAATCATTCTGATCTTCAACACCTTCTGCTACAGTTTCCATACCTAATTGTTTCGCCACGGATAAACTGGCATCGTATATGGCACGTAGCGTGTCATCCGCCCACGCGCGATGAACAAAACTTTGGTCAATCTTGAGTTCATCAAAAGGAATATCGCGTAATTGGGCTAATGATGAGTGTCCGGTACCAAAATCATCAATCGACAAATGAAATCTTTTGAGACGCAATCGCGTCAGAATTTCGAGCGGAACCCGTGCATCAGCGCCCATTACTTGACTCTCGGTTACTTCTAGCACAATGCTTTGAGGTGACAAACCCGCCTGAGTGACCAGATTGACTACGAGATCCTGAAAATCCAGTGATGCCAGATTATCCATGGAAAGATTAATTGCCACGCGCAGGTTCAATCCATTTTCGTGCCATATTTTGGCTTGAGCCAATGCGTTGGTCAGGACGCAGGTGGTCAATTCATTAATCAGATGATTTTTTTCTGCGATGCCGATAAAGTGATCGGGAAATACCAGGCCATCGGTTGGGTGATGCCAGCGCACCAGTGTTTCAACACCGATTACTTCACCGGTTGCCACGGATACTTTCGGTTGGTAGTAGTTTATTAATTCATGATTGGCAATGGCAGACTGTAATTCTTCTGCACTATAAATTTTTTTATTGGACTGCGCTTGATTTTCCGAAGAATGAGGTTTCCATTGGCTCATTATTTCAGATAATTTGTCAGGACTAACCGGCTTATGCAGATAGCCAAGCATCTGAATTTTATGTGCATGAACCAATTTCTCAGCGGTTTTTAACATGCGCTCATCCTCGCCGCTGACTAAAATAAGGTCGCCATGATATTGCCGGTCAACCAGATAACGTACGAATTCAATGCCATCCATATCCGGCATGTTGAGATCGAGCAGGATCAAATCAGGACAGGTAGTGACATCATCAATCATTTTGAGCGCATCTCGGCCATTGTCACAAGAACTGACAGAAGTATAGCCCTGCTTAGCAAGCATACGGGTCAGGAGCTTGAGCATAAAGGTGTCGTCATCAAGGATCAGGATTTTAATAGCGGATGCGCTGTTCATGACTTATTTTTTCTTCAAGTAATAGGATAGGAATATATATTACGACGCCTTTCGCAGATCATACACCGTGTTTCTATAAAGAAGATAGTGATTCGATTTACGAGGCATCACGATCGTTATTTTATTAAACATCCATTCATTTCAATATTCCGATGTTTTTCCTGAGGCCTCATTCGCTGCTACTTTATTTTCCTGTTTGTACTTCAATGCCTGCCATACTGTTCTGACATCCACGCGTTCATGTTGGATCAGTAATGTAATGGTAATCTCTTCAATGGCTGCATACAGGCAAAATAAAGTAGCCAGGCGGAAGGGCCAGTCGAGCAGACCGGTAAAAAGTAAGATATAACCGATGACAGTAATCGCGACAGCGAGTTTTACACTCCATGTGTGATAGCTGCTAACGGTATGAAATTTGATGAAACCGATGAGTACCGGTAGTGTGAAGCTAAGGACAATGATAATGAAATAAAGCTTTTCCCGTAGTATGATGTCCGGCCATAATATCCAGGCACAAATTGCCATCGTTGAATAGATGATGAAATCACCACAACTATCCAGACGCGAACCCATCGGGGTTATCTGGTTCAATATTCTGGCAAGAAAACCATCCAGCACATCCGTAAATACTGCGAATAATAATACGCCAATGAACCAGTAGGGTTGTTGAGTGAATGCCAAGTAAAACAGCACTGGCGCCATTAATATCCGAATCAGGCTTACCAGGTTGGGCAGATTAATTATTTGATCTTTGGTATGACTTATCATGAGTATTATGACTTATGAAAACCGCAAAAATTCTGGAACCTTATGTCCGGTACATCAATAAAAGTTCTGACTTACAATATTCACAAGGGATTCAGCGCGACTAATCTGCGCTTTATTCTGCATGAGATAAAAAACTCATTACGCCGTATTGATGCCGATGTGATTTTTCTACAAGAAGTGCATGGCGAACGTAATATATCCAAGAACCGCTTTGATGATTGGCCTAATAACCGGCAGTTTGAATTTCTGGCTGATCAGGTCTGGCATCATCATGCTTATGGGAAAAACGTGATTTATAAATCAGGGCATCACGGTAATGCGATTTTGAGCAAATATCCTTTTGTCGAATGGGAAAATATTAACGTTTCCATGTTACGGTCAGCCAGTCGCAGTTTGCTACATGGAGCGATTCAAGTTCCTGGAGCCGGTCAAAAAATTCATGTGATTTGTGTGCATCTTGGTTTATTCGAACTTGAAAGAGAACGTCAACTTTCAACACTGGCCAAACGCATTAAATCCCATGTTCCATCGGATGAGCCACTGATTATTGCGGGGGATTTTAATGACTGGCGTGGCCGTGCTGAATATTACTTGCACCAGGATTTGGGAGTTAAGGAAGTTTTTAAACACACCCACGGTGTTTATGCTCGTACTTTCCCTGCCTGGTTGCCTGTGTTATCGATGGATCGTATTTATTTTCGCGGTCTTGATATTGTCAACTGTATTCATTTGTACGGTCAGCCGTGGCGCCGTTTGTCTGATCATACGCCATTGCTTGCCGAATTCAGATTGATTTAGCGTGTCTTTTTTATAGCCAAGTGAAAGAAAAAGATTTAAGGAATCAAGAACGATCCCAAGTTACTATTTTAGGGTTGGATGACTTTTGCTGAGGAGAGATTTACAAGATCGACCCTCGGCTAAAGCCGAGAGTCAAGGATATTGCTGATTTGAACGATTAATGTTTAGAGTCGCGCATATGTTTCATGGCTTCTTCGGAATGCTTAGCTGATTCAGCACCATGACCCATTTCAGCATGTTTGATCGCTTCTTCTAAGTGCTTAACGGCTTCATCCATATGTTTATGGGCATCGGCATGCCCTTTACCTGCTTCTTTAGCATGCGCCAAACTGTCTTTTGCATGCTGAAGCGCCTCTTTCGCATGTCCCATTTCGCCATGCGCTTGGGATTTTCCAGCATGCTCCATTGCTTCTGAAGTATGTCCGGCATCGGTTGCCCAAACTTGAGCACTCATAAAAAACACTAATGTTCCGGCTGCAATCGTTGTTGATATAGCTCGCATGACAATTACTCCTTTTTATGTTGATACATTAATAATATGAACACTTAGCAAACTGTACCGACCACACTGTAAGCTTAATCTCCCACGTATTTTTTTATGTTGGTCAGTACATGATTTAGTTATATCACAGATTATGGAAAAAAATAATAAGAGATGTCATTAATTATGTGTGAGCGAGTGGCAAGTCACCATGATGGGCAAAGGAATCAATGCACGATTTTATCTTTAGTATCTGATGATGCAGGGGTTGTATTCTTTTCCTGCCATGGGTCATTGATGTCCCAAGCTTGGACTTGTTTGAGAATTTCCCCGATCAATTTATGCAGCTGGGTAGTGTTGAGCACAAAAATGATTTCGGTCGTTTTGCTTGAATTCAGGAATTCAAGCCTGATTTTCTGATCACCATCGCGGAGATTCGCTTTGGTAAAGTGGATGGTGTTAATAAGAAAAGATTCAAGTTGATGATTGGATTGTATCTTTCCATACGTAACGGCTACCTTTTGTTGTGATATCTGATGATGAATGTGATTGATTTCCCATTGTTGCTCAGCTGTTTGAGGCATGGAATCAGGATGTTGAGGGGCCAGCCAAGGAGGAAGTGGTGCTAACAAACCTTTAAAAAGCTGGCGTGTCATAAGACCTACTCGCTGTTTCTTATCTTTGCCATTGAAGATCAGGCTAAGCCTGTCTTGTTCTTTGTCATAGAAGGTTGTGATAGATTCTGCAATAAATACCATAAGATCTTTTGTTCATATAATGTTTTATTTTACTATTGAATGTAAGAATACCGAAGATGGTGCCATCTATTTTTGGTTTAATTCGCTGGCTGCTTGTGTAGGAAACTCCATGTACCTTCAATCCATTTCTGTTTGGGCATGTGATTGCCGCTTAATTACTTTCAAGTTTCCACTGCTCATCAAACGCCTAAACTCTTCTTCAAAGGTCATTCCACAATCTGATCGAGTTTTTTATTCAAATCATTATCTTGTCGTGTACTGGTTTGCTATGGATTAGGATTGCATCTTCAGAGAAATAAAATTAAGTTCTGAAGTATAAGACTAAATGATCTGTAGATGCTAAACGGGAGTAAGCTGGGTAGTTGCAATTTTTCTCTTGATTTCGTGTCTTATGCTTGTATGAATGACACACGTGGAGAAGACAATACGATGACAGCTACTCGTTTTCCCGCAGTGGCAGGTTTGTTTTATGCCGCTGATGCATGGCAGCTTGAACAGGATGTGCAACACTTACTTGCAAGTGCGCGATCGTATGATTTTAAGCCAAAAGCATTGATTGTTCCCCATGCGGGGTACCTGTATTCCGGCGCTGTTGCTGCGACGGCTTATGCCAGTTTACATTCTGTTGCTTCCACCATTCAGCGCGTGGTACTGCTGGGTCCCGCGCATCGTGTAGCTGTCCATGGTTTGGCCTTGCCAGGGGTGGATATTTTTGAAACGCCGCTGGGTCATGTGGAACTGGATACGGTTTTAGTCAGTGTGATTGCACATTTACCGCAAGTGATTATCCATAGGGAAACGCACGCCTTGGAACATTCTCTGGAAGTGCAATTACCCTTTTTGCAAAGTGTGCTGAGTGATTTTACCTTGTTGCCGCTGGTGGTTGGTATGACATCGGCGGAAGCAGTCGCTGAAGTATTGGATTGTCTGTGGGGCGGGAAAGAAACCCTAATTGTGATCAGTTCGGATCTTTCACATTATTTGCCTTATGCGGCGGCACAGCATGTAGATAGTGAAACCGTGCAATCGATATTACAGTTACGGCAGCCTATTGAACAGGATCATGCCTGTGGAAGTATACCGATCAATGGTTTGATTATTGCCGCTCGAAAACATCATCTGACACCGCATTTGCTGGATCTGCGGAACTCTGGCGATACTGCGGGCTCACGTGATCAGGTGGTTGGTTATACAGCGATTGCATTTAATTGATGGGAGATATGCGTATGTCACTTGAGAAAAATGAGCAAGGAAAAATACTATTGCAAATTGCACGTGTTGCTATTTCTAGTGCTTTGCATGTGCCTTGTGCACCTGCGGGGGTTGATGAAGATATGTCATGGCTTTTTCAGCCCGGTGCAAGTTTTGTTACATTGACACAATGGGGTGAATTACGCGGTTGTGTCGGTTCTTTGCAGGCTTGTGATCCGCTGATTGAAGATGTAAGCAATAATGCAGTATCGGCTGCATTGCATGATCCTCGTTTTATGCCATTGGTAGCTGATGAGGTGGATACGGTGAACGTGGAAGTGTCGTTACTCTCTGAGTTGCAACCGCTTGGTTTTAGCAGCGAAGCTGACGCTGTGGCGCAATTACGTCCGGATATTGACGGGATTGTGTTTGAGTACGGACCTTATCGCAGCACCTTTTTGCCCCAAGTATGGGAAAGTCTTCCACAACCACAACAGTTTCTTGCCAGATTAAAGTCTAAAGCTAAATTGTCTGAGGATTTCTGGGCTGAAGGCATTCAATTATCCCGGTATACCGTAACCAAATGGCGCGAAACAGATTATTCCAAGGAGCATACGCATGGATGAGCCGATTAGTGCCGTTGAGCAGTATCCAGCCAAGTATTGGCATCAGCTTGATGATGGCCGGATTCAGTGTGATTTGTGTCCGCGCGATTGCAAATTGCACGAAGGGCAGCGCGGAGCCTGTTTTGTCCGAGGGCGTGTTGGCGATGCCATGGTATTGACGACCTACGGACGTTCATCCGGTTTTTGTGTTGATCCTATTGAGAAAAAACCATTGCATCATTTTTATCCCGGCAGCAGTATTTTGTCGTTCGGCACCGCAGGTTGTAATCTAGCCTGCAAATTTTGCCAGAATTGGGATATTTCCAAATCACGCAGCTTTGACATGCTGGCTGATCAGGCCAGCCCGGAAGATATTGCGCGTTATGCGGAGAAATGTGGCTGTAAGAGCGTAGCATTCACGTACAACGACCCCGTGATCTTTGCCGAGTATGCGATGGACGTAGCGGATGCCTGCCATGCCAAAGGCATCAAGACCGTCGCCGTGACGGCGGGTTATATTCATGCACAGCCGCGGCGTGATTTTTTTGCCAAAATGGATGCTGCCAACGTTGATCTCAAGGCATTTACCGAAGCGTTTTATGTCAGGCAAACCGGCGCACATTTGCAGCCCGTGCTGGAGACACTGCAATACCTAAAGCATGAAACAGATGTGTGGTTTGAGTTGACTACGTTATTGATTCCGGGTTTGAATGATTCAAGTCAGGAAATCAGCGCGATGAGCGACTGGATTGTTAAAGAACTGGGAATCGATGTGCCGTTACACTTCAGCGCCTTTCATCCGGATTACAAACTCAACGATATACCGCCCACACCGGCTAAAACATTGATTCAGGCGCGCAAGATCGCATTGGATGCGGGGCTGCAATATGTGTATACCGGCAATGTGCATCATCTTGAAGGCGATACGACTTATTGTCCAACGTGTGGAATCGATTTAATCGTGCGCGATTGGTATGAAATCAAACAGTATCGCTTGACTGAGGATGGCCATTGTGGAAATTGTAATGCTAGGATTGCAGGCAGTTTTGGGAAATTTTCCGGTCAATTCGGCAGACAGCGTATTCCTGTCAGGATTGGAGCAACCGCATGAATACTGTAAAAATTTCAGGGGGCTCAGTTAAACTCAGTAAGGAATGGGTGCTGCTGCTTTCCGTATTAAGTGTCCTGGTCTGACAGGAGAAATTACTTTAAGCCAAGTCATTGTTTCGACGTTGCTGATCGTTGGTGGCGAGAATGATGAGGTGATCGAACTGGGTACCTTAAAACAGATTGCACAGTATGCAACCGATTGATGCTTGGAGTATCGGCAATAGGGTCGTACTTTCTGATTTACTCATTCAGCCTTGTTCTGAGGAACTGAAAATCTCTTTCATCAACATCAAATAAGTCCAGCTCATTGCCTATTTCCATTTCAGCTTCGAACCAATCTCGTACAGCATCAATTTCATCGTCTTTAGAATCGCTGTGTTTTTCAGTAAGGTAATAAGCGGCGGTAGCGGTTATTTCCTGATGATCAGTTTTCTTTCCTGTCGTGATGATTGGGTGATCGGGTATATGCTCTTTGTTTTGAGACAACTGAGTATTGGATTTTTTAGTATCTTCTGCATTTATTTCGCTTCGCATTTGATAGTTCTCCTTTCTGTTGTTAAATTAAGCACATGCACTCAATGAGTCAATTTATAGCTGTAAAATTAATAGCTTATTCTCATTATCAAGATAATCCTTTGATATTAGAAAATATTTATTAAATAAAAGTAAATAAATCACTTATGCTGACACAGCAAATTCCTGGGTCATTGATCAAATTTTAATACTAGAAACTCTCTGAAACTCCCCGATATGTCCAAGGATTGTACAAATTCTTTGAAATTCGGAACGAATAGTGGCCGGCGACCGTTTTAGGTAAGCAGCAAGAATTTTAGAGTTTGTTGTTTCCAAAACAAGACTTGCTTCCAGTAGTTGATGCAGGGAAGGCGTGAGTGATTTGTGACTATCAATAGCTTCAATGAGGTACGCTGCGTGCATTTTTGCAAGCCTTAATTGACCCGTTTCATGAAACGGATTGTTATCTTTTTGTTTGTTTAAGTAATAATTATTGCTAGTAAGATTGGTTTGGGTTTCAGGTTGCTTCACTTGAATTCACTCCTTACGCGTAATGTAATTCCAGAATAGCAAGAATATATGACAAGAATATAACGCTTGTATTTCATCCGCTGGGAATATTTGAGCACTTTTCAGGAATTCATGTGAAGTTTTTCAGCAATATTATTCAAGGCAATCGGTTAAAGGATGCACTTCCGATTGCCCGGAATTAGTACTGCATTAAGGCCGGTGCCGTATTTCTTTCTTATGCTCATACCTGACCAGTTTGGCGAGATCAAGCAACTCTTCTGAGAGCAATTGCAACGCATCATCTAAAGTCAGTATGCCAACCAGCTCCCCGGCTTCATCTACGATCGGCAAGCGCCTGATGGTTTTGCGGCGCATAAATTCGATCGCTTCATAAGTCGCGGTATTTTCTTTAATTGTAAATACTTCCGGTGCCATAATGTCGCCGACGGTAATCACCGTTTCATCCAGTTCTGTCGCCAGAACTTCAACAACCAGATCACGATCCGTGACAATTCCCACCGGGACCTGACGGTCATTATGTTTATCAACGACAATGACGGCTCCCACATGGTACTCACGCATTAGTTTGGCAGCTTCCGAAATCGTTGCATCACGTTGAATAACGATTACTTCACGATTGCAAATTTCACCGACAGTCATAATATTCTCCTTGTTATATAAGTTATCTTGCCAGGACTGAATTTTGCTGCGGATAAATTGGAATAATCTCATCAACCCGGCTGAGTTTATAGTTTAATGTAACTCGTTTACTCGTAGCAGACTTTTTGCTGGGTTATCGTGAAATTCCCAATCATTTTACTATGCTTCGCTGCTACCACGCACGAGGCGAAGATCAATGGTTGTTATCAACGCTGCATTATTCTTTTCTTCTGTCGCCATAATCCACCTTAACGAATATCCAGACTTTTTCTACATGATGTCTCGGGTTTACGATCTCATCAAGATGAATAAGGAAAAAAATCCCCATGCAAGATCGGAAAACCGATCGGATGATCGTCATGAATACGTTGATCAGTAGAGTGATCCAGATTATTGCCACCATCACTATCAGCGCATTGTTCTATGGATAGGAACTAGCGGCTCTAAAAATTTTCCCTTGGTTTTACAACTATCCTCTATTTGCTCCAGATGCCATCTAAGCGAGTAGTTGTGCATTTTGTGTCCATAACAAATCTTATTTGCAATCTACTCATTTAAAAAGAAATATATAGAATTGCTTAAATGAAAATTATTTGATCTTAATGGATGGTTATTTACAAACTAAATAATAATGATTATCATTTAACATATACAGATAAAAGTACTTATTTTGATGTGAAATAGGGTTGTTCATAAATAAGCAAAGGCTTATATGAACAAAGATATCGGTAATAGTAACAGCATATTCTCATTGAAATAAACGTCTTGTAGCCAGCCAACAAAGCACTATCGCTTGTCAGCCAGCCATCAATTAATGACCAGGAGATGGCTTGTGCACGAGAAAAAAAATTAGCTGAGCGAGGAAAATGTTACATAACGTGGATTCCGGGTTTATGTTGGATATCCTTACTGTCGATTGTACACGCGACCAAATCTAATCATACGGAATTATCTGTAAAGAAAGACTTAAATTCTCAGAGAGCAGCTCAGGATGCATTCCTGACAACCATTCATTCGACCGCGACTGATGGTCTATTCTTGTATGAATGAACCCTTCTTACCTATGCAATCGATAGCAGATGTATTGCCGGAAGAGAATCAGATCTTTTCCCACTTTTCACAGCCAGATTTTGCATCTCTGCCGATAAAACGCAGCAAAATATGGGAGCTTAAAGAAGCCAATCGATGCCCGATTGTAGGTACTTGCCTATCAATGGACGAATTGGTGCGCTTTGCTCAGCGTTATCATTTTAAAGCAGCGCTAAACGATGCATTTTTACTGCATGTTGAAATGACAGATTGTGTGGCTACGCGCAGCCATGCATCTGAAGCCATTCAGAAACACCTTGATTTGAAATATCAGATCTTTCTCACTCGTTTCGATTCAGCCAAGACGGATACTGAAGTATTTAATCTGGGGAAAAATGCTTCGTGCATGGAGAGATTGCCGGTGCCTTGTGGGCTGCACTTACCCACAAGCGAGTCAGCGATGAGACCAGAGGCAAGATTTATGCGGATGTCCATATGTATTCGCATCAAATGGGAGCGGGTCAGTCCGCTGATATGCGTCAATTAGTCGAACTGAGAAAAGACTATGCTGAAATGAAAGCGACCATGGAGCTTCAAAAACAACGCCATACACGGATCGAGACAAAATTACGCCAGCGGCTTCAGGAAATCATTTCTGAGGTGGAATGTTTACGCCAGGCGCAAAAAAATACGGCAGCACTACAGGTGCGTCTGGCAGCCATAGAATCTGGCAAGACTATGATTGATATGGGACAGCATTTAATGAAATTGACTGCCGCAAACGAGCAGTTAAAGAATGCACCCAAGCAAGCTGACTACCTCGAACAATTGCTGCAAGCTGCTAACACCAAAATAACAGCATTGATGCATGAATGTACTGCATTGACGACAGAACGGGATGCGCTGGAGAAACTCTTATTGTCTGATGGTACTCGTGATTCTTCCTGCAGTTCTCCGCATCTTATCGATACATGCAAAATGAAAGGCTACTGTGTGATTTGTGTGGGGGGGGGCGTACTGCACAGTTGTCACAGTATCGTTTTCTGGCTGAGCAACTGGGTATTCGCTTTATTCATCATGATGGTGGTCAGCAGGATGCGCTTTCCCGTTTGCCGGAAATGATCAGCCGGGCTGACGCAGCGATTTGTCCTGCGGATTGTGTTAACCATACTGCTTATTACCAACTGAAACGTCTTTGTAAAAAAAACAGAAAACCATGTTTACTATTTAAAGGGAAAGGTGTTTCCAGTTTTACGGCGGTACTGACTCAGTTATCGTCAGGTCAGTTAGGTACGCAGGATGGTGCAGTCAACATGGCAAAGGAAATGCGTGAAGAGTATCCAATTTAACTTGGAAATCGCAGTTGACTATTAAAATTTGTTAAAAGTAACCATTATTATCATTGAATTAACAACATATAAAAATATAAAGGCTTGTAATGGAATCAGTAGAAAAATGGGTTCAGCAATTAGATACCCTATTTATCATGAATCGTGTTCAATTGCGTCGGGCGGCATACAAAATTTTAAGCGATTGGGAACGTGCAGAAGATGTGGTGCAAGATGCCTACATCAAAGTTACTGAGCTTTCATTGGCTGCTGAGCAAGTTAGGCAGCCATTGGCTTATTTATTTCAAATCGTGCGCAACTTAGCGATTGATCAATATCGGCGTATTGCATTTGAAACAGCGCTTTTTGGAACCGACGAGGAAGGATTGCTTGCTCCGGTTTTATCAGGGACACCGGAAACTCATGCAATGAATCGTCAAAGTCTTGTGCTCATTGCAGAAGCGTTAACCAAACTTCCGGAGCGCACAAAACGGGTTTTTGAGCTCTACCGGATCGATGGATATACGCATCGGATGATTGCGGATGAATTAAATATTTCCACTTCACTGGCAAACATTCTTATCCATGAAGCAACGAATCACTGCAAAAGTATTTTGTTAAATAAAACATCTTGTGAAGAATAGGAATTGACTGAGTATGCGCGTGAAAAAGTATTTTAATCTCTGTGGGTTCAATTCTCCGTGGCCTTGGGGCGAAGGCTGATTGAAAACCAGCAGATTGAAAAATGCAGTTAATACCCCGCTGCTTGCGGCGGGGTGTTTTATTACTTATAGCCATTCTGAAAATTTCCTAACAATTCTTTGCATTCTTTATCAGCCGATTCGTCTAGTCTGAATAAGAAGCATTCTTATTTAAATAAAAATTTATTTGTAACTTGAGGTATTTGCTATGACAAGCTGCTTTGATCGTGAAGATGGTGTGTTTCGTGTGCTGGTCAATCACGAAGAACAATACTCTATTTGGCCAGAATGGAAAGCAATTCCGGGTGGATGGCAGGATACAGGCGTGTTGGGAGATAAAAAGACTTGTTTGGATCATATCGAGAAAGTCTGGACGGATATGCGTCCGCTGAGCTTACGGTGTTTTATGGACAGTGTCACATAATCACTACGCTATCATGCTGAAACCCATAACACTTTTTTGTCTGCCTTGTGCCGGTGCCCGTGCCACGATGTATCTGCGCTGGAAAAAGCTACTGCCTTCCTGGATAACGGTAAAACCCGTTGAATTACCGGGTCGTGGCAGCGGGGTGAGTGAATCACTGCAGGAAAGTTATGCCGCATTGACAGAAAATCTATGTGATGAGCTGGCATCTACATTGCCTGAGCGCTATGCACTTTTTGGTCACAGCATGGGGGCCTTGCCGGCTTATGGTATTGCTCAGGGTTTGTCAGCCCGGGAGTTACCGTTACCTGCAGCACTATTGGTGGCAGGTTGTGCGGCACCGAGCCGCCAGGATAGTGGACGCTATCACAAAATACAGAGTGAAGCGGCATTGATAGCGGATTTAAGCAAACAGGGCGGTACACCGGAAGAAGTGTTCAACAGCCCGGAATTGCTGGCGATGACATTGGATTTATTGCGGTTGGATTATCGTGTCTGCGGCAGTTTTCAATATGCGCAATTACCATCTTTGCCTATTCCAATTCATAGTTTTGGCGGGCGTGCTGATGAGATTGACGCAGTAAAGCTAAATGATTGGCGGCTGGAAAGCGCGCGGACGTTTACGTTGGATTGGTTTGACGGCAGACATTTTTTTCTGCGTCAATCCGAAGAGTGGTTTATGTTCACATTAAAAAAACGTTTGCAGGAAAGTCGGATGGAGGCGCTTCGTGAAATGTCTGCAACTGCTTAAGACGATACCCGCTGGCATTGAGGTCTGGTTGCTCGAGTTCGATTCCGTTGCCATGCAACTGAGCGACGACTGGTCATTGCTGAGCGCTAACGAACGGGTCCGGGCACAACGTTTTCGTCAGCGCCAGGATCGAGTGCGTTTCGTCGCGACACGGGCGGCATTGCGCCGTTTGCTGGCAGAACGTGTCATGACATCGCCGGATGCATTACGCATTGAAATCGATCGTTTTGGAAAACCGCGTTTGCAAACGCATGCCGGTATTCAATTCAATATTTCCCATGCCGGCGGTTTCGCTTTGATTGCATTATCCACCCTTGGAGAAATCGGGATCGACATCGAACAACGCCATCGCGATGTGACCGGCATGGATGTGCATGTGCTTTCTGCGGTGGAACGTACTTGGGGATTCTGGTCAGGTAGCCACTTCATCGAACTCTGGGTGGTAAAAGAAGCGATATTGAAAGCGCTGGGATTGGGGGTCACTGAATATCTACAAGCGATTACTGTGCTGCCGAATGGTGATGGCAGTTACAGCATTGCACATGATCGGCCTGAATGGGCCAATATCAGCGCCTGGTCGATTGATGCGCCGATGCACTACGCGGCGGCACTGGCTTTAACAAATCAATATGGATCGCAACCGCAACCGGAGTCTTCCTGTTCTGATTATTTGCAATCTGCATGATCCAGATTTAGATGAAAGTAATATTGCAAAACAATGAATAAGTACGTACCTGAATCATCAATATTTTTACCAGTAAAGCACGGATTTATTTTTAGGTACATCTCATGAATACAAGATTGATTCCATCCCGCAATTATCCGGACAATATCGTTGTTCATCTGCAAACATTGGCGCGTGAACGTCCGGCAGATACCGCATTGATCGTGGTAAATTCCGATAGCGACGGATTTGCCGGCAAGCAATTGGATTATGCAACGCTTGATCTGCAAGTCAGAGCGCTTGCTGCCGTTTTGCAGGATCGTTTTGCGCCGGGTGAACGTGCGTTATTACTGATGGATAACGACGAGTACTACGTCACCGGTTTTCTCGCCTGTCTTTATGCCGGCGTGATTGCGGTACCGGTTTTTCCACCGGAGTCGATACGCGAACAGCATCTGGCAAGGTTGCTTGCCATTGCCGCGGATGCCAAGGCGCAGTGCATTATCACCACCAGCGGGAATTTGCCGCTAATCAGCGATGCGGCGATCTCACAACTGGCTGGTATTGAGATCCTGACGGTCGATACGGTAGAGAAAAGTAACGCGTCACGATGGCGCGTTCATGTGCCGCAAGATGACGACATTGCATTTCTGCAATATACCTCTGGATCCACCGCCACGCCCAAAGGCGTGATGGTCAGCCATCATAATCTGATAGTGAATGCCCGGGCATTTGAAGAGGGCATGTCGATCAGTGCCGACGATATTTTCGTGAGCTGGCTGCCGTTGTACCACGATATGGGATTGATCGGCGGACTGTTGCAGCCGTTGCACCGGGGTGTTCCGGTCATACTGATGACCCCAAAGTTCTTTATTGAACGGCCAGTGCGCTGGCTCGAGATCATTTCACACTATCGCGCCACAGTAAGCGGTGCACCCAATTTTGCTTTCCAGCTTTGCGCCGAGCGTGTTAGTAACTCGCAATTACTGGGACTCGATTTGTCGACCTGGCGAGTTGCCTTCTCTGGTGCGGAACCGGTTCGTAGAGACACGATGCGCGCGTTTATTGAACGCTTCAAACCGACCGGTTTTGCAGCCGGCACGATCTATCCCTGCTATGGTTTGGCGGAGGCAACGCTATTTGTAACCGGCGGGGTGCGCGGAGAGGGGATGAAAGCATCCGAATTTTCCCCGCAATTGCTGGCACAAGGCAAGGCGGAAGTGGTGGCTCAGGGGACACCGGTCGTTGCATGCGGCTTTCCCGCCTCTAATCATTCGGTCAGAATCGTTGATGTGGAGAAACTGACACCCGTGGCGGATGGCCATGTCGGTGAAATCTGGACCGCCGGGCCCAGTTTGGCCCGTGGCTACTGGCAGCGTACCCAGGAAACTGCAGAAACTTTTCTGCAGCATGACGGTGAACACTGGTTGCGCACCGGTGATCTGGGGTTTATCCATGCCCGGCAGCTGTACATTATGGGGCGACTGAAAGACCTCATCATTATCCGCGGACAAAATATCTATCCGCAGGATATCGAGCTGGTCATCGAAGAAACAGTGGAAGTCGTGCGTAAAGGCAGAATAGCCGCATTTGCAGTGGAACATGCGGAAGGCGAAGGCATCGGCGTTGCGGTTGAAGTGTCGCGCAATATGCAGAAACTTGTTCCTGCCGAAACATTGGTGGAGGTGCTCAGCGAAGCCGTCAGTGCAAGCTGCCACGAGCCTTTGTCTGTCGTCGTGTTATTAAATCCGGGTGCGCTGCCCAGGACTTCCAGTGGCAAATTACAACGTTCCGCATGCCACCAAGGGGGGCTCGGGCGCACATTGGATGCTTACGCCATCTACGAATACGGTCATTTTGTATTGGGCGGAAGTCATCGGCTTTCTGCATCATTGATGGATGAAACAGAACGTGCGGTGGCGGCTATCTGGGAAACAGTGTTAAATCGCACCGGATTGGGGCGTGAAGATCATTTTTTTGTCATCGGCGGCAAATTCACTCAAGGCTGTGCAGGTCGTGGCGCGCATTGCAGACCAGTGGCATATCCCGTTTCTGCCGCGCAGCTTGTTTCAGCACCCGCGATTACATGAATGTGCTGCGGAAATCAGGCATCTGGTAGCGGCGAATCCTGCGCATGTCACTATTGGGAACCGCATATTACCCGGCAAGGATCAGGTTGGTACATTGCCTTTATCCTACGGGCAGCAACGCCTCTGGTTTTTGTGGCAGTTGGATTCCGCCAGTAGCGCCTATCATATTCAGTACGCGATACGCTTATCAGGCAGACTGGATGAACAGGCGCTTTATGCCGGTTTCCAGAATCTGATCAAGAGGCATGAGTCGTTGCGCACAATTTTTCGTATCAGCACAGCAGGCGCAACCGAACAAGTCATTCAACCGGTATTGCCATTGGTCATTACCGATATCGATTTGCAGGATCTGGCCGCTCCGCAACGTGAGCAACGGGCTACCGAGGAAGCAAAGCACATTATCGCGGCACCCTTTGATTTGACGCAGGGTCCATTGCTGCGGGTCGCCCTGATCCGTATGGCGGAACATGAAAATATTGTGGTCATCGTCATGCACCATATCATTTCGGATGGCGCTTCGATGCAAATTCTACTGGATGAATTTGCGGCGCATTATCAAGCCCATCAGCAAGAAAAATCTGCTTGCCTCAATGACTTACCCATTCGCTATACGGATTACACGATGTGGCAGCGCAACTGGCTGGAAACGGGTGAAAAAGAACGGCAGTTAGCCTATTGGCGAAGTCATTTAGGCGAAGAGCACCCGGTTTTGATGTTTCCAACGGATTATCCCCGTCAGCCGGTTACAAGCTACCGGGCAGCGCAGTATCGTTGCGATTTACCTGAGAATACATTGAAAAAGCTGCGCCAATTGGCGCTTGACCGTAGCGCAACGCTGTTCATGACATTATTGACGGGTTTTCAGGTGTTGCTACACCGCTATACCGGACACAGCGATATCCGCGTGGGCGTGCCGATCGCCAACCGTCATCGGGTGGAAATCGAGAACCTGGTTGGGTTCTTCGTTAACACCCAGGTACTGCGCAACGGCATCGACGGGCGCATACCGCTGAGTGCGATCCTGGATCAGGCACGGGAAGCGGCGCTGGGTGCGCAGACTTACCAGGATTTGCCGTTTGAGCAACTGGTTGAAGCACTGCAGCCGGAACGCAGCTTGAATCAGAATCCGCTGTTTCAGGTCATGTTCAACCACCTGCGCGAAGATTACCGCGCATTGGAACAACTGCCGGGCCTGACGATTGAGAAATACGAACTGGGCGAACAAGGTACGCAATTTGAACTGACGCTGGACACGTTGGAGCGGCCGGATGGCAGGATTGATGCCCGTTTCACCTATGCCGTCGAGTTGTTTGACGCGGACACGATCCAGCGCCTGGGCGAGCATTATTTGCAGGTGCTGGAACAACTGGCCGAACACCCACAGCAGTGCGTAGGCGATATTCCGCTGTTGAGTGCGGCGGAATGGGAGCAATTGAAAGATTGGGGAGTTAACGAGAAGCGCTATGCCAATCAGGAGCCGGTACACCGGTTGATTGAACGCCAGGCAGCTGAGCGGCCTGACGCGATTGCGCTGATATTTGGCGATACCAAACTCAGTTACGCAGAACTGAACGTGCGCGCCAACCACTTGGCGTATCAGTTAATTGTGCTAGGGGTCAAGCCTGAGAGCCGGGTAGGGATTGCGCTGGAACGCTCGATCGAAATGATTGTGGGATTACTGGCGACGCTCAAGGCCGGTGGCGCGTACGTGCCGCTGGATCCGGACTATCCGCGCGAACGATTAGACCACATGGTAACCGACAGTGCGATAGAACTACTGCTGACGCAAAGTCATATCAAGGAGCGGATTCCGCAGATCGAAGGCTGCCAGGTGCTGGAATTGGACACACTCGACTTGACAGATTGGCCGCCAAGTAATCCGCGCGTGAATCTGCATAGCAAGCATTTGGCCTACATCATCTACACCTCCGGTTCCACCGGAAAACCCAAGGGTGTGGGTGTGGCGCATCACGCGCTGGCTGAGCATGCTCAAATTGCCGCCGATGCATTTAACCTCAACCCCGAAGACCGAATACTGCAATTTTCCACCATCAATTTTGATGCCTTTGTCGATCAACTCTTTCCCGCGCTGTGTGTGGGTGCAGGCGTGGTTTTGCGCGGATCCGAGCTATGGGACAGCAAAACCTTCTACCGCGAATTGTTTGACAAGCAAATAACGGTTGCCGATCTGACCACGGCTTACTGGCTGGTATTGATCAGTGATTTCGAAAAACTGGGTCTGCACAATTACGGTGCATTAAGGCAAATCAATGTAGGCGGGGAAAAGATGCCGCCGGAAGCGATTCATACCTGGCGCGCCGCCGGATTGAGTGCTGTCACTTTATTGAATGTGTACGGGCCGACTGAAGCGGTGGTTACTGCAACCTTGTCAGATTGCGGTAACAGCTTGGCAGCAGGCGATGTTGCGCTCAGGCCGGTGGCGATTGGCAAACCGCTTCCTGCGCGACGGGTTTATTTATTGGATGAAAACCTGGTTCCGGTTGTTTCAGGTGTTCTTGGTGAACTTTATATCGGCGGAGAATTGCTGGCGCGCGGTTATCTGAATAACCCCGGCCTGACGGCGGAGCGGTTTGTGGCTGATCCGTTTGACGAACGGGGAGGACGGCTGTATCGCACCGGAGATCTGGCGAGATGGCGCCGGGATGGACAGATTGAATACTTAGGACGGTTGGATCATCAGGTCAAGGTGAGAGGTTTTCGTATTGAACTGGGTGAGATCGAAGCGCAATTGTTGCTGCAACCGGAAATCAGGGAAGCGGTGGTGGTGGCGCGGGAAGGACCGGGCGGCACCAGACTGATCGCCTATGTTTCACTGCATGCGGGCAATGTGGTGGATGCGGTTGAACTGCGCGGAGTGCTGACAAAATCCTTGCCGGATTACATGATTCCGGCGGCCATTGTTGTGCTGGAACATCTGCCGCTGGATGCCAATGGGAAGGTGGATCGCAAATTGTTGCCGGAGCCGGAATTGATCAGTGCGGATTACTATGAAGCGCCGCAAGGTGAAATGGAAGAAGCACTGGCTGCGATCTGGGCGGAAATCCTGGGAATCCCTCAGGTCGGACGCAATGATAATTTCTTCGAACTGGGGGGAGACTCGATTCTCAGCCTGCAGATTGTCACCAAAGCCCGTCGGGCAAGCTGGAGGATCACGCCGCGGCAATTATTCGAGCGGCAAACGGTTGCCGCGCTGGCACCGCTGGTGAAACCAATTGAAACAGTTACTAAAATCACTCAGGATTTTAATATTGCACCGGATGGACCGATCGGTATGCTGCCGATTCAGTTGGATTTTTTTGCGCAAGACATACCGATGCGGCAGCATTGGAATCAAGCGGTATTCCTGAAAAGCCGCCAGCCTTTGGATGCAAAGTGGCTGGATCAGGCATTACAGGCAATCGTACAACATCATCACGCGTTACGTATCTGCTATCGAGAGCAAACAAACCATCAGTGGGAGCAAATTGCTACTGAATCCATTGCACAGGATGTATTGTGGGTTCGGGATGCGGCGGATACCGAACAGTTATCAGTGCTATGCAATGCAGCGCAGCGCAGTTTGAATCTGCACGAAGGGCCGCTTATTCGCGTTTTGCTCGTGAATATGGCCGATCAATCCCAGCGTTTGTTGCTGATTGTGCACCATTTGGTGATCGATGGTGTTTCCTGGCGTATCCTGGTTGAAGATCTTGAAACGGCTTATTTTCAAGCAAAGAATCATCAAACCATTGTCTTACCTGAGACCACTACCGATTATCCGGTCTGGACGCACCGATTGCTGCAGTATGCGCAGCATTATGCTAACGAATTTACACATTGGCAGAATCTGGCGAATGTTCCTGCAACCCTTCCTTGTGATTTTCCGCAAGGCGACAACAACGCGTTGCACCACACCCGCATTAGCGTGAAACTTGATCAGACTCAAACTCAGGCATTGCTGAAAGATGCTCCTGCCGCCTATCGCACGCAAGTTAACGACATATTGCTTACCGCATTGGCCAGTGCCTTATGTCAATGGAGCGGACATGAAAAAATCCTGGTGGACCTTGAAGGGCATGGACGGGAAGATCTGTATGCTGATATCGATCTTTCACGCACGATCGGATGGTTCACGTCACTGTTCCCGGTAATTCTCGATCCATCGGGAGATTTGTCACAGAGAATCAAACATATCAAAGAGAGTTTGCGGCAAATACCCCATAAAGGATTGGGATATGGCTTGTTCAGATACTACGGCACCGAGGCGCAACGGCAAGTGCTTGCCAGCTTGCCCAAGACGCAGGTGGTATTCAACTATCTGGGCCAATTTGACGCCAGCTTTGGGAAAAAACCCCCTGGACATTGGCCGACGAGTCAATGGGTGATCTGATGGATCAAAATGTGCTGCAACAGCATGAACTATCGATCAACAGCCACGTCTACAACGGTGAGTTTTGCCTGGAAATCGACTACAGTGCGGTTCGTTATCTAAAAACGACCATCAAGGCGCTGGCAAATATTTTTATGACCGAACTTAAATCAGTCATCGCGCATTGCACGAGTGGCGTGCGTGGTATTACGCCATCTGATTTTCCTTTGCTACGGATCAATCAGCAAGAACTGGATAACCTGCCTATTCCTGCCGGACGATTGGAAGATGTTTATCCGTTGTCACCGATGCAAACAGGTATGCTGTTTCATAGCATGTTTGATACTGACAAAGATGTGTATGTTAATCAGTTGAGAGCGGATATTGAACAGCTGTCGATTGAGCGATTCAGAGCCGCGTGGCAGATTGTGATCGATCGTCATGAAATTTTGCGTACCGGTTTCGTGCAGGAAGGCGAAATGCCGCTGCAGTGGGTCGCCAAAACGTTTGAATTGCCATTTGTGGAATACGATTGGCACAATCCGAATGATCATCCGCTGGCTTACCAGGAACATGATCTGGATAGACTCGCGCAAACCGAATACGCATCCGGTATTAATCTGAAAAAACCGCCATTGATCCGGATTGCTGTTGTATGTCTTCCCGATCATCGCTATCACATGATTATGACAACTCATCATCTGTTATTGGATGGATGGAGTACTTCTCAAATGATGGGTGAGGTTTTGCGGTGCTATGGTGGCGACGTGCCAGCGACACCCGGCAGCCGTTACCGGGATTTTATTGCGTGGCTGAGTGAGCGTGATCCGGCTGTTTCAGAAGCATATTGGAAAGAGCGGTTACGTGATGTAGAAGAACCCACGCGATTAGCATCCGTAATATCCAATCCGCTACAGAAAGTGGGTTATGAGTTGTATGCCCGCGTACTTGAATCCGGTTTGACCGATGATTTGCTGTGCTTTGCCAAACGTGAGCGAGTGACGATCAATACATTGATGCAAGCCGCCTGGGCTTTGCTGTTAAGCCATTACACAGGACAACAGGTTGTCACTTTTGGCGCGACGGTTGCTGGTCGGCCGGCAGATTTGTCGGGATCCGATCAAATACTCGGGCTTTTCATCAATACTTTGCCGGTGAGTATCGCACTTAAGCCCGAACGTGCTATCGGCGAATGGCTACGCGATTTGCAAGCACAGAATCTGGCCTCCCGTGAGCACGAACATACACCGCTCTATGAAATTCAACGTTGGGCGGGGCAACATCGGCAAGGATTATTTGACACCATCCTGGTGTATGAGAATTATCCTGTTGATGAAGCATTCAAACAAAATATACCGGGTGGGCTGGTTTTCTCGGGGGTCAAAGCCCGTGAAGCAACGAATTATCCGATGACCGTATCGATCATTGAGAATGATGGATTCAGTCTGCAGTACAGTTATGCCTGCGAGAATTTTTCAGAAGCAACTGTAAATTTTATCGCAACGCAGGTTGAGCAATTGCTTCGCACGATTATTAACAGCACAACCCGATATCTGGGCGACATTTCGCTGCTGAATGCCGCGGAATGGCAACAGCTCAAGGATTGGGGGATCAACGAGAAGCGTTATGCCAATGCGGAACCGGTACACCGGCTGATCGAGCGCCAGGCAAGTGAGCGTTCTGACGCGACTGCACTGATTTTTGGCGATATCGAGCTGAGTTATGCGCAACTGAACGAGCGTGTGAATCGGCTGGCACATCAGTTGATTGCGCTGGGAATCAGGCCTGAGAGCCGGGTGGGCATCGCCGTTGAGCGCTCAATCGACATGGTGATTGGATTGCTGGCGACGCTGAAAGCGGGCGGAGCGTACGTGCCGCTGAATCCGGAATACCCGTATGAGCGATTAAATCACATGGTGACCGACAGCGCGGTCGAGCTGTTGCTGACGCAAAGCCATGTCAAAGTGCGGATTCCACAGGCTGAAGGATGTCAGGTGTTAGAGCTCGACACACTGGATTTAAGCGGCTGGCCGCAACATAACCCGCAAGTAAATCTGCATGGCGAACACCTGGCCTACATCATCTACACCTCCGGTTCTACCGGGAAACCCAAAGGTGCGGTCAATCGCCACAGCGCATTGCATAACCGCCTGGCATGGATGCAGGAAGCCTATCCTTTGAATCCGAGTGATACCGTGTTGCAGAAAACACCGTTCAGCTTTGACGTATCGGTATGGGAATTTTTCTGGCCATTGATGGTTGGTGCGCGCCTGGCGGTTGCCAATCCCGGAGATCACCGCGATGCGGCGCGGCTTACTGCGCTGATTCGGCAACACAATGTCACGACGTTGCATTTTGTTCCGTCCATGCTGCGCGCTTTTATGGCGGATGACGGTGTTACCGCCTGCACCAGCTTGAAACAGATGATCTGTAGTGGTGAAGCGCTGCAATTGGAGATGCAGGAAGCGGTATTTGAAAAACTTCCTGGCGCTAAACTTCACAATCTGTATGGGCCGACAGAAGCGGCGATTGACGTCACGCACTGGACTTGCCGCAAGGAATCATCGCACAGCATTCCGATCGGACAACCGATAGCTGCGACGCAAACCTATATTCTGGACACCAGCCTAAATCCGGTACCGCCGGGGGTGGCTGGTGAGCTCTATCTCGGCGGCGCAGGGCTTGCGCGCGGCTATCTGAATCGCTCCGGCCTGACGGCGGAACGGTTTGTGGCCGATCCGTTTGACGGCAGCGGCGGGCGGCTTTACCGCACCGGAGACCTGGTGAAATGGCGTGCGGACGGACAGATCGAATATCTGGGACGGTTGGATCACCAAGTCAAGATCAGAGGATTTCGCATTGAACTGGGTGAAATCGAAACGCAACTACTGTTACAACCGCAAATCCGCGAAGCGGTGGTGGTGGCGAAGGATGGGCCAGGCGGTGCACGATTGGTCGCGTATGTGTCGTGTCATGCCGGAAATGCAGTGGATACGGCAGAATTGCGCGAGGCACTGGCAAAGCCTTTACCCGACTACATGATTCCAACGGCGATTGTGGTGCTGGAGAGTTTGCCGCTGAATGCCAACGGCAAGGTGGATCGCAAGCTGCTGCCGGAAGCGGAATTTGTCAGCGCGGATCACTATGAAGCACCGCAGGGCGAAGTGGAAGAAGTGTTGGCTGCGATCTGGACAGAAGTGCTGGGCATCGCTCAGGTCGGACGTAATGATAATTTCTTTGAGCTGGGCGGCGATTCGATTCTCAGTTTGCAAATTGTGACCAAAGTGCGTCAGGCAGGCTGGAAGATCACGCCGCGGCAATTATTCGAACAGCAAACCATCGCCGCACTGGCGCAAGTGACAGAACGCGTGTCAGAACCAGTAATCGAGGCACCTCAGCCTGAGCATGCTTGCCTGGAAGATTATCTTGATGCTGAAATAATGGCGACATTGTCATTCGGAAATAATGAGATAGAAGATATCTATCCATTGTCGCCGACGCAAGAAGGGATGTTATTTCATTCAATGGAAGCGCCTGGTACCGGATTATATGTGAATCAGATCAGTGTTGCGATTGAAGGGCTTGACGCCGAACGGCTGGCGCGTGCCTGGCAGGAAATGATTGTGCGGCATGCAGTATTACGCACCGGTTTCTTGTGGCGGGCAGGATTGGCGCGCCCTTTACAGATTGTATTCAAGCAAGCCGATGCGCCGGTGATGCATTTGGATTGGCGCGGTAAGGATCATCTGGAAGAACAAATCACTACGCATGCCGATCAAGAGCTGAAGCGTGATTTTGATTTTCTCAACCCACCGCTGGTGCGATTAAGTCTGATCCGGATCGATGAAAATCGCTATCAATTGATATGGACCCGGCATCACATATTGCTTGATGGCTGGGGTGATTCGATCCTGATCAGCGATTGGTTGCGGCGCTATAACGGTGAAACGCTGGCACAACCGGGGCCGGGCTACGGTGTGTATGTGCGTTGGCTGGCAAAGCAAAAAAGTCAAACAGCTCAGCACTTCTGGCAAACTGAACTCAGTACGATTGAAGGTCCGGCATTATTAGCGCAATCGATGGGTAAGGTAGCAAAAGAACAGAGCCGGTCAGGCTTTGCACAGATTTATACGCACCTGAGTACCGAAGAAACACGCAGCCTGCAAGCTTTTGCACAGCAACAGTACGTTACTCTCAATACTTTTGTTCAAGCTGCATGGGCGCTGCTATTGCAACGTTACACTGGAAAACAGACTGTGGTTTTTGGTGCTACTGTTGCTGGTCGTCCGCCCAGTCTGCCGCAGGCTGATGAAATTCTCGGATTATTTATCAATACGATTCCAATTCCGGTTGAACGGTGGAGTGATTTGACAGTCAGCGAATATTTAAGCGCGCTGCAGGCAACCAATGCGCGTTTGCGCGATTATGAACATGCGTCGCTAGCGGATATCCAGCGCTGGGCAGGTTTTCCCGGTCAACCGTTGTTCGACAGTATTATCGTGTTCGAAAACTATCCCATCAACGCAGCATTACGCGACACTGAGTCGTATGGTCTGCGGTTTGGCGAGATGGAAGGTAAAGGCTTGACCGGTTATGCAATGGATTTGCAGGTGGTTGTCGGAGATGCGCTGGAAATCGAATATGCCTACGGGTGTAATGATTTTAGCGACAAATTTGTGCTGGATCTGCGTAGCCACATGGAGCTCCTGATGCGGGAGATGATGACAAATCCGCAGCGGACGGTCGGGGAATTGGGTTGGCTCGGCAAAGCGGAACTTGATCAATTGTTTCTGCTGCGCGGCAACGTAGATTACAACACCGCGTTGGCCCGAACCTATCAGCCTGTTCATCATCTGATCGAGCGCAATGCCGCGCTCCAGCCGGATGCCATTGCGCTGCTGATGGGTGAACAGGAAATTTCCTTGCGGAATTGAATGTGCGGGCAAATCAACTCGCACACCGGTTGATTCAGCTGGGAGCCGGAGCGGAAATCCGTATCGGCGTAGCGATGGAACGCTCCCTGGATGTTATTGTGACGTTGCTCGCGATTCTTAAATCCGCTGCTGCTTATGTGCCATTGGATATCGATTATCCGGCAGACCGGCTGGTATTAATGATAAAAGACAGCAGGTTATCGCTGCTGATAACACAGAGCAAGGTGCTTGCCAAACCGGGATTCGAGTGGGCTGTGCCTAAACTGATCGTCGACGCCATCGCACTTGATGCTGAACCGACATTCAATCCCGAGATTCCGGTTCATGAACATAATCTGGCTTATATCATTTATACATCCGGGTCCACCGGTTTGCCGAAAGGTGTGGCGGTGACGCATGGCCCGCTTGCCATGCACTGCCAAGCGACCGCCCGGATTTACGAAATGACGCCCAATTCATGCGAATTGCTGTTTATGTCTTTTTCCTTCGACGGTGCGCATGAGCGCTGGCTGACTGCACTGACTGTCGGGGCTGGGTTGGCGGTACGGGATCAGGAGTTATGGACAGCCGAACAGACTTATGATGCGTTGCATCATTATGGCATTACCAATGCAGCGTTTCCGCCCGCTTATCTCGGCCAGGTTGCGGAATGGGCGGTACCCCGCAATGATCCACCGCCGGTAGAGTTGTATGTGTTTGGTGGCGAAGCCATGCCCAAGGCTTCTTATGATTTGATCCGCCAGACTTTGCGGCCACGGACATTGATTAATGGCTATGGGCCGACCGAAACCGTGGTGACGCCATTGATCTGGAAAACCGAGGCTGGCAACAGCTTTGATTGCGCTTATGCCCCGATCGGACGGCCTGTGGGTGAGCGCGTCGTATATGTATTGGATGTCGATATGCAATTGGTGCCGATGGGTATCGTGGGTGAACTTTATATTGGCGGCTATGGGTTGGCACGAGGCTATTTGGGGCGCACCGGTTTGACCGCTGAGCGTTTCATTGCCGATCCATTCAGCAAAAATGGCGATCGTCTTTACCGTACCGGCGATCTGGTCAGATGGATGGATGACGGCAATATCGAATATGTCGGTCGTGCGGATCATCAGGTGAAAATACGCGGATTCCGCATTGAACTGGGCGAAATCGAGGCGCGTATCCGGGAAGTAGATGGGGTTGCCGATGTGGCGGTTGTTGTTCATGAAGGTGCAATCGGTGCTCAGCTGGTGGCCTATGTGGTTCCTGTTACGCAACCATCAGCGCAGAATTTGATCGTCCAACTCAAGCAAACACTGAGTAAGCGATTGCCCGAATATATGCTGCCCGCGCATTTTATGCCATTAACTGCATTACCGCGTTTGCCGAGCGGTAAGCTCGATCGCAAGCTGTTGCCGGAACCCGGTGCTTTCGTGGGTGATACGTATCAGGAGCCGTCGACATTGGAGGCCAGGGCGCTTGCAGGCATTTGGCAAGAAGTACTGGGCGTGGAACCTGTCGGTGAAACCGATAATTTCTTTGCATTAGGCGGCGATTCATTATCAAGTCTGAAAGTCATGGCGCGTATACGCGGCCTGACCGATGTGAAACTGGATTTTAAACTGAGAGATTTGATACAACGGCCAACCATTGCCAGTCTACTGGGATTGGACAAACGAACGATGACGAGTCCGAGCGGGTTATTGGCGCTCAACCGGTCTGGCGGGGATGAAAAAGCACAACCATTATTCTGTATTCATGCCGGATTAGGCACTGTCTTTGACTATCAGCTGCTGGCACGACAACTGCAAGATACACGGACTGTTTATGGACTGCCTTGCCGGATGCTTGCCGATCCTGCATATCGTGATACATCCTTGAAACAAATGGCGGAGGATTATTGCAAAATGATCCGGTCGATCCAGCCGGAAGGACCGTATCATTTGCTGGGCTGGTCGTTGGGCGGCACATTGGTTGCTATGATGGCTGCATTGTTAGAGTCTGACGGACAAACCGTGGCATTTCTGGGATTGGTTGATCCTTATATTCCGGGAACTGAATCATCGCAGCCAGGCTACTGGCGGCAGGATTTTGGTGATTTTGTGTCCGCGATTATTCCCGGAATCGTGCTTGACGATACTTTTAAGGTGGCGCTGTATGATCAATCTTCAGAGATGCCGTCGAAGCAGGTAATCATTGACTTATTGGAAAGGCTGTCGGCAATCCGGCAAGCTGAGATTCAAGCGAGTGGAAATATCGAACTGCAGGGCTATATCGGTATGGGGGCAGAAGAGCTGGCACATATCTTCCTTATTGCGCGCCATTTAAAAACACTCTCGCAGCAGACAGCTGCCTTGAATCCTTTAAAAGCCCAGGCAATTTGCTGGTGGGCGGCGACACGTAAAGCGGATGAGCGGCTTGCACTCGAACAGCAGATCAAGCAGGATGGGACGCATTTGATAGAAATCGATGCGGATCATTTCGATATCGTGCGCGCTGAATCTTTGCTGTTGGGGGTAAAGTCATTCTTGACGGCAACTTCAATTGATTGTGTGTAAAGAGAGTGGTTTTGTAAAAAAATCTTTAGTTATTATTACTTAAGATTTGATAAGCGATCATGCTCATAATCTGATACTTAAGACAAAACCCGCCGAAACGGGTTAAGGTGATTTGATGTTGTCATTGCAACTACTAAATAGGTTGATTTGGTGTTGTGAATACCAAAGTAAGAAATCCATCATTTCTGTTTTTTGATTTTAAAATTTTCTTCCCTAAATTTGTTATCAAAGTTTTTAACATATCGAAAAAGGGAGACAATCGCGAACCCCAAAAACATTTTGTTTATAAATCCTGAAAGCGATGAGTCATCCTTTTCTGTAGACATATTACATCTCCAATTTAATCCTAAATATTTATTATTCCAACGCGGTGTTAATGTATTGGGGTTGTCAAATCGCAGCGTACGTTACGCTCACTCTCTAATACTAGTCTACTCACTATCATTCTCTTTTTTAGAGGAATTGCTTGAGGAACTCTTTTTAGAATGATTGTTCTTTTCCTTATTTTCCTCTTTAGATGAAGTGCTGGTCTTTGTTTTGACTTTCTCTTCTTCCTTAAAATTCATTACCTTTTGACCTAATTCGTCGCGATCTACATCAGAGCCTTTTAATTGTGGGAACATATTTTTTTCTTCTTCTTTCACATGATGTTCAATATATTCCTTCAAAACTGTCACCTTCGCGTGATAATGACTTTCATCAGGATTCATTGCTTGTAATTCAGCGATAAGCCCTTTTGCTCCAGCATGCTCTATATCAGCTTCATCCATTAAATCTTCATCATGGATAGCTTTTCTTACCACAGGATAAACTATTGCTTCTTCTGTTAATGCGTGCAGAGTTAGTTCTGTACATATCTGTTGCACAATTTTTGCTTTTTTATCATTACTACCTTTTTTTTCGTGAAGCTCTTCATATTCTGTAAAAAGTGATTTAACCTTTTTATGATCTTCTTTTAAAAGATTAATCACATCTGATCGAGTAGTCTGGCTTTTATTTTCAGCGGCTTGGTTTTTCATAATGCAACTCGTTTTAAAGTTAAGGAGAATTGATTATGCTCAGATACATCAAAGCCGTCGGTACGTAAACCCACACACTTATTTATGCAACAAATTTGCTACTGAAGTTTCGTTGAATTCCAGGGGATATATGAATGATTTATGAGTTCGAATTAATAATAAGTTCTTAAACGAACAGATACTTAATTGCTATTACAGTACATTCATTCACCTTTTCATCATCAACTAATAAGACTAAAAATGTATTCTGAAACCAATAAAGAAATGTCAGTGGCAACATCTCCGCTGCTTTTTGGGTTCTGGAGATTTGTACGTTTTTTCTCACGTGTTATAAACATTGATTTCTGGGAGTGAACAAATGATCCTTTTTCCTATGATGGTGTTGGTACTCTGCTAGTGACAGACAATCAGGGAGATTTTTTGAGAATGTAACAAAATTAGGGAAATATGAGGTATTTCCTTTCGAAGAAACGATGAGTCTTGAACTTCTGACTACTAAGATAATAGGGATGAAAGATGCGATATTGGATTTTCCGAGAACGCTGGGATTTGCAAATTTAAATTACAACAAACTGGATGGATACTTGTTGGCTTATCGGCTGCGATTGGTTCGCGAGGGCACCATATAGAAAATATTATCACCTCGAATCTACAATGCGATGTGAATGAATAACATAGCAAGATTTATTCCTTTATCGGCTTGTCAAAATGTTGTAGCAACTAACGCAGCAAAAAATCTTTTTTATACAAGAACGAATCAATTTTCATTATTCAAAAAAGGAGTTCACAACATGGCAGACTATGAGGAATCTTTTGAAGGTTGCACTATTGAGATAATAGGCGATGTCGACCTATCAATTAATGGAAAGGAAATTGATTACCAACATGATGAGGGGAAAAATAAGTTTTCTTCGAGATATCTGCCCTATACCCAATATGATTCGTTGTTGGAGCTGGCAAGAGCAATCGCTAAGCACACTGTCGAATTTTCCCATGTAAAAGATTAATTCAAGCAGACTGAGAGAAGGAGGAAATTCTCATGGCTATCAGAAAAGATGCAAATATCCTGACTGCTGCTGAACGGGCAGAATTCGTTGCCGCTATTCAAGCTTTGAAAGCCGAAGGCATCTATGATCAATTTGTTCTCAGGCATGCAAACGCCAGTATGGGCGACATTCATCGATGTTCTGCCTTCCTGCCTTGGCACCGCCGTTTTATTTTTGATCTCGAGCTAGAACTTCAGCGTGTTTCCGGCAACCCAAATCTTGGGATACCTTATTGGAACTGGCCATCGGGAGGAGCGAATGTTTCCATGTGGAATGACGACTTGCTCGGGGGAAATGGGGATGCCGGTGGAGTCGTCCGCACCGGGCCATTCCGTTCTGGCCAATGGACCGTCATTAATTCCAGCGGATTGCCGGCTGGCCCGCTCATGCGCGAGTTTGGGCAAAACGGACTGCCAACCTTACCCACTCAAGCGGAAATCAATCAAGTCATGGCCGTTACGCCCTATGACGTATCTCCATGGAACATGAACAGCAATCCAAGTTTCCGTAATCAACTGGAAGGCTGGATTGGCCCCAACCTCCACAACCGTGGCCATGTCTGGGTCGGCGGCTCTATGCTGCCGATGACCTCGCCGAATGATCCGGTGTTCTTCATGAACCATTGCATGGTCGACAAGATATGGCATGAGTGGCAATTACGCTTCCCGAATCAAAGTTATTTGCCAGCCAACGGCGGTCCTTTTGGACAAAACCTGACTGATCCGATGGGTAGCACTCCTTCAGGACAGATCGGGGCGCGTCCTATCGATGTTCTTGACAGCGCAGCCTTGGGTATTGTTTATGACGGCGCAGCTCCTCCGCCTCCGCCTCAGCCACTTCTCATTGTGGTTGGAGCCAATCCAACGCAGGCTGATATCGCAACACCGGGAGAAACTGACGTTTTCCGCTTCGACATCCCGGCCTTCGGTCCCCATACGATGATCACCAGCGGACCATCCGATACTTTCATGACGCTCTTTGGCCCCAATTATCCGAATGTCGAAGTGACATCAGATGATGACGCAGGCGAAAATTTTAATTCACAAATTACGCGGAATCTCTCAGCAGGCACCTACTATCTGCGTATTCGCCTTTATAGTCCGAACACCACAGGAAATTATGCGGTTGGCGTACGCTCTGATGGAACTGCCCCTAGTCCCATTTCCGAACTTATTGTAGGTGGCGCGAGTATCAATGCAACTATTTCTGCAGCGAATGAAAGCGATGTGTATCGATTCAATATAACGACTGAAAATATCTATACTATTGAAACAAGCGGAACGACGGATACCTTTATGACCTTACACGGCCCGAACAGTCAGATACCAGAAATTGATAGAAATGATGATGGTGGAGTTTCCTTCAATGCTCTGATCCGCCGCCAGCTCTCACCGGGTGAGTATTTCGCGCGGGTAAGGCACTACTCGTCTATCGGGATTGGATCTTATTCCATTCGAATAATCCAAGGATGATACTGAAATCGGCAAAAAGGATACTTTTAACGGAAGAAATCTCGGGAGCTTGCTCCCGAGAATCAGCCTGAAGGAATTTTTTCATACAGTTCAAGTGGTCGAAGGGGCTAATCGCTTCTTTAGCGCATTACTGTAAAACAGCGTGCAAAAATGACCAGGGAATTGGGGAAAACAGCGTCGAAAACTGTCCACCCCGGTATGTGTCATGATCCGGCGTTTTGCCGGAGAAACCTGGAGTGTTATTTATGGATT
>Ga0136611_10000141_pt1 | contig 42026 bp, 40 predicted proteins | sample AntDrymUQ2232306_2_FD_106645 | JGI IMG/M metagenome (GOLD analysis project Ga0136611, IMG submission 106645) | Polar desert sand microbial communities from Dry Valleys, Antarctica - metaG UQ223 (23.06) | ecosystem: Environmental > Terrestrial > Soil > Desert | place: Antarctica: Dry Valley... | reverse complement strand
TTCATGCAGCGCTTCATCTTTTAAGGTTCTTGCATCTATTTTTTCCATCCTCTTATGACATACAAAATTACCAAAAATTCAAACTATTTATTGGCCGGATCTATAGCAATTACTGATCACAAAACGTGTACTTAAAAGTAAGAAGTGCAAATGACGCATAATGCCAGTGATACAATCCTGATAAGCTTACTGAGCAAAAGAAATACTGGAGAAATAGAGCATGTCAACCATTGAATCCGTTTTAAACGAAACTCGTGTTTTTCCGCCTAGGGAGGAATTTGCCGGAAAAGCCAATATACCCAGTATTCAAGCCTATCGAGCTTTGTCTGCAGAGGCAGAACTGGATTATCAGCGTTTCTGGGCAAAACAGGCTAAGGAACAGATTCTTTGGCATAAACCTTTTACACAAATACTGGATGACCGAACTCCGCCGTTCTATCAATGGTTCGCCGATGGTGTACTCAATGTTTCCTATAATTGCCTCGATCGGCACTTGGCAACACAGGCGGATAAAGTCGCTATTATTTTTGAATCTGATGATGGTGAAGTTATACAGTCGACTTATCGCGATCTTCACCAACGAGTTTGTCAGCTTGCCAATGCGCTGAAATCAAAAAATATTAAAAAAGGCGACCGTGTCATTATTTATATGCCCATGCGCTTTGAAGCGGTTGTTGCCATGCAGGCCTGCGCGCGCATTGGTGCCATTCACTCGGTGGTATTTGGCGGTTTTTCTGCCAAAAGCTTGCATGAACGCATCGTCGACGCTGGTGCAATCGCAGTGATCACCGCCGATGAGCAAGTGCGCGGCGGTAAGCACAATCCGCTCAAAGCAACCGTTGATGAAGCCATGAGCATGGATGACACAGCATCCGTAAAACTGGTTGTGGTTTATCAGCGCACTGGTGCAGAAATACCTTTTAACCCGGCACGTGATGTGTGGTGGCATGAACTTACGCAGAATATGAGTACCCATTGTGAACCGGAATGGGTAAACGCGGAACATCCTTTGTTTACGCTCTATACCTCCGGATCAACAGGTAAACCCAAGGGCGTTCAGCATTCTAGCGCTGGCTATTTGCTGGGAACCAAAGTGAGTATGCAGTGGATTTTTGATTACAAACCTGCGGATGTATTCTGGTGTACCGCAGATGTTGGCTGGATTACCGGCCATAGTTACGTCACCTATGGACCGCTGGCGATAGGTGCCACGCAGGTCATTTTTGAAGGAGTTCCGACTTACCCGAATGCCGGACGTTTCTGGGAAATCATCCAGAAACATAAAGTTACTACATTCTATACCGCACCGACTGCGATTCGCTCATTGATTAAACTGGGAGCAGATTTGCCGGCACAATACGATTTATCTTCGTTACGCTTATTAGGTTCAGTCGGTGAACCGATTAATCCCGAAGCCTGGATATGGTTCTATGAGAAAGTAGGCCGATCGCGTTGTCCCATTGTCGATACCTGGTGGCAGACTGAAACCGGTTGTCATATGATTGCGCCGATGCCCGGCGCTGTTGCGCTCAAACCCGGTTCATGCACTTTTCCATTGCCGGGAATTTTTGCCGCGATCGTCGATGAGGCCGGTCACGATGTGGAAAACGGCAAAGGCGGTTTCCTGGTGATCAAAAAACCTTTTCCGTCACAAATCCGTACACTCTGGGGTGATCCTGAACGCTTCAAGAAAGTTTATTTTCCTGAAGATATTGGCCATGGAAAGTATTACCTGGCGGGAGATTCCGCGTACCGTGATAACGATGGTTATTTCTGGATTATGGGACGCATTGATGATGTTCTGAATGTTTCCGGACACCGGCTAGGCACGATGGAAATTGAATCCGCTCTGGTCGCTCATCCATTGGTCGCAGAGGCTGCTGTGGTCGGCAAACCGCATGAAGTCAAAGGTGAGGCGGTGATTGCTTTTGTGGTGTTAAAAGGCCAATATCCGCATGGAGAACAAATTGTTCAAATCACTCATACATTGCGTGAATGGGTGGCCAAAGAAATCGGCTCGATTGCCAAGCCTGAAGAAATTCGCTTTGGAGAAAATCTGCCCAAGACCCGATCCGGTAAAATTATGCGCCGGTTATTGCGCACGCTCGCCAAAGGTGAGGAAATAACCCAGGATATTTCCACGCTGGAAAATCCGGCCATTCTTGAACAATTAAAGTATCCCTCTAAATAATTCCAAGCATTATCAGTCTAGCTGAAGGTTTGCAAATAAAACCGGAGAAGTATGTCATTACCACTTGTTACAGATTATGAACACGGCATTAGTGCCATTGACGCACAATTTCACCGTCCCGAACGGGCAGCGATTCATCTGCTCGTTGAGAAGGGTATGGCGGCATTGATTGACACAGGTACATCTTTTTCCATTCCCGGTGTGATCGCATCACTCAAACAAAAGAATATCGCAGCTGAAGAAGTTGCCTATGTCATATTGACGCATATCCACCTTGATCATGCAGGTGGTGCAAGCGAGTGCATGCGCCTTTTTCCCAATGCAAAACTAGTTGTGCATCCACGCGGTGCCAGTCATATGGCAAATCCTGTACGGCTTGTTGCTGGGGCAATGAGTGTTTATGGGGAGGCGGAATTTAAACGGGTGTACGGCGAGATTCAGTCTATTGACACTACCCGGATTATTGAAGCGCCTGATGAGAGCCGCATTGATCTCAATGGCCGTTCATTGCTGTTCCTGGATACTCCAGGTCACGCGCGTCACCATAATTGTATTTATGATGAACGCAGTCGGTCTTTCTTTACAGGTGACACTTTCGGTGTTTCCTACCGGGAATTCGATGTCGATGGCTTGGAATTTGTATTTCCCACTACATCGCCAGTACAATTCGATCCTGATGCAGCACATGCTTCGTTAGATCGCATTATGGGCTATGAGCCTTACTACGCTTATCTGACGCACTATAGCCGTATCGGCCATTTAACACATCATGCCGAATCCATGCATCATCTGATTGATGCGCACGTCGACATTGCCCAGCGAGCAAAAGATGCTTCAGGTGACAGACAAGTAATTATTTCAGAAGCTTTGAGAGCGTTATTGACGCAGCGATTATCAGAACACGGTTGCCAATTACCACAAACAGAAATCAATAACCTGTTACGCTCAGATATTACACTGAACACGCAAGGACTGATCCACTGGCTTGATCATCCGGCTGAACGATTTAAACGTATATGATTTTACAGTCATTCTTGTAACTCATATGCAAGATCAGTCTCGTCAAGAATTGCTTCTGGAAGACTATCGGAAATACAAAAATACAATAAAATGGACCCAATGCGCATAACCGAATCGCATTGAGTCCATTCTAATTTAAACGTTTTTAAGCAGTCACTCTCTTTGGAGAAAAATGCACTTTCTTGGATGAACCCGATACCATCGCAATCACCAGATAGCTCAGATAAAGAATCACCCCCAGAATTGCATCTGAAATAACCCATTCCGTAACAGAATGTGGTAATTCAAACAGGGACAAAACACCAAAGAAAGTACCACTGATGATTATTGCCGAGATAATAAATATTTGACTTGTTTTCATAAAAATCTCCTGATTAAAAGTTATTAATACAATCCTATTTAAAAGTCTTGTAAGCATAAGATAACAGACTTCACAAAAAGTTCACATATTATTCACATTATGTTCACATATTATGCAGCTAGTTTAAATCAGTATGTTTTTATCGAACTTTAAAATAGCAGGACTTTCCTGATGTATTTCGTTAATTCAATAACTCACACATGAGGCTAATCAAAGAAGGAGACAAATCAGATTGCGATTTGTTGATTCAGCTCACTAAATTGAAGTGAGTAGCTAGAACAGTGTATTTTAATTGGATTATTCTGAGGCACTTATTTTTCTTAGTCTTACTGATAAATACTACCAGCCTGCCTGGTAAGTATTATTAATAAGCTTCACTGCATTATCATAGAGCTCAGTAATGCCATGTCGGTTGAATCTCAGATCTCTCAAGTCTACCGACTGGCTAGGTATAACTTCTTTCAAGTCAAAATTAAATTGAATCAGCGGTGTTACATGATGAGAATCTAGATAAAATTTTCCGGTTTCATCGGTATTTGAAACTGGATCATGTACATCGGCAATGACATAAATTAATTCCTGCAGCTGTTCGTTTGTTAGTGTAATGGTGTAGGTATCAAAGAAATGGTCCGGAACAGGAGAAGGATTGAATGCAAATGTTTCCAGCCCTAGGACAGCACCAATCGCTTGTGCTAACCCACCGCCGATAGAGTGCCCTGCCACAGTAATTTTAATGCCGGGGTGCCGATTGACCACATCTTGAGCAAATCTAAATGCATCTTTAAATTGATCACTGACGGTGCCAATTCCTATGGCTGCATCGGCTGTAACATCAAGAGCAAGATCCGCTAATTCCTTAAATGAGCAAGGAAAATCACAAGTTTCAGTGCCACGAAATACCAGTGCGAGTTCATCAGTATCCCGGTTCTTATAAACACCTGCATCCATTCCGGAACTTTTTCCAATAGATTCGATTAAATCCCAAGAACCGACAGCAACATTATCAAAATCATATATCGCATCGGCAAGTTGCGCATAGGGAATAGATCGTCCCAATAAGTCGACAGCACGCCGCTCCTCTGGAAACAACATGCCATAAGGTTTCCAGGTCTCATTGGGAACATAATCCGGATTGTTATATATCTCGACTTTTGCTAATTCAAACAGCATAGCCGCAGTGTCCTCGGTATTCGGCACCAGGTTCAGATTGACGGCGTATCGTTCCGTGCCAAATAGTTTTGGAATATCAACCTTTGGCAAAGTAAGTAATCCACTCACCGTTGAAAAAGTTGGACTGTTAATCTCCGAAGCATCATCAAATTCTGTCGTTAATAGCTGAAACCGATTAGGGTTATCTACCCCCAGCCATTGTAAAGATGCCTTTTATAACTGGGTGCCTGCTTGTTCTGTTACGATTATTTTTTGCAAGCAAACCAAACCATCCCTTCAAGAAAAGTAGCCGGTGCAGTTAACTCCAAACAATCATCAGGCAATGCATGTGTCACGGGTGAAATGAACATCAGGGCTATGAAGCTCACAAATCTTACGTAATACTGACAGCTGTTTGTCATGGCGTTATCAATTAGTATGAGTGAATTTAATCGGGACCGTGAATCATAACCTGTTTTTCTTTCATCCATCTATCGATAAATACGTTTTCTCGGCTATTCATGCGTAAATGTGTTGCGGAGAAACATACATTATTGTAACTAGTTAACAATAAACAGATATTATTCATTATTACTACCGTTTCACTCATCAATCATGAATATCCCACAACAGCGTATCGCTCATTTGGACATGGATGCCTTTTATGCATCCGTTGAGCTGTTGCGTTATCCCGAATTACGCGGCCTGCCTGTTGTTATCGGAGGACGGGCTGAACACAAGCCTGTAGTACAAGCTGATGGCAGCAAGCATTTTTACAGGCTGCATGAATATGTTGGTCGCGGCGTCATCACGACAGCTACTTACGAAGCACGTGCAGCGGGCGTTTTCTCCGCTATGGGGGTCATGAAAGCTGCACGGCTTGCGCCGGATGCGATTCTTCTGCCGGTGGATTTTGATAGCTATTGCCATTATTCGCGCCTGTTTAAAGCAGCAGTTGCCGGTATTTCCCCCCAGATTGAAGATTCCGGCATTGATGAAATATATATTGATCTGAGCAATCTGCCCGATGATACCTTGACGCTCGCGCAGCGCATTAAAAAAGCCGTGAGGGATGCTACCGGACTTTCTTGTTCCATTGGCATTACGCCCAATAAACTGTTATCAAAAATCTGCTCAGATCTGGAGAAACCCGATGGACTGACCATTCTCGAGCTATCCGATATTCCTGAGCGAATCTGGCCGCTATCTGTGCGAAAAATCAATGGCATCGGCCCAAAAGCATCTAAAAAGCTTGCATCATTAGGCATCACGACCATTGCTGAATTGGCGCAAGCTGATTTGAGTCTCCTCCAAATCCACTTTGGACGCAGTTACTCGACTTGGTTATATGAAGCTTCTCGTGGTATTGATCAACGTCCGATCATCACCAATGCCGAACCAAAATCCATCAGCCGCGAAACTACTTTTGAACGGGATCTTCACCCGCGTCAGGATCGTTTTACCTTATCAGAAGCATTCACCACACTCTGCACACAAGTGGCGGAGGATTTGCGACATAAAGGCTATATCGGGCGTACCATCAGTATCAAATTGCGCTTCGAGGATTTTCATACCATCACACGGGATTTTACGTTAACCGCACACACGGCTGATCCTGCGGTAATACGCCGCGCTGCGGGAGAATGTTTGCGACGGATACCATTGAATAAAAAGCTTCGGCTACTTGGGGTAAAAGCCAGCACACTTTCTTCGATCCACGCCATGCATAGTGCTGAAGCCTCTCCTCAGAGAGAACTGCCACTCATATCTTAACAAGCCTCTGAGTAACCCACATTTGTCATTTCGAGCACAATGTGAAATCTGTTTCTCTTGCATTGCGATAATGTTTCTTTCAATAATTAAAACTCTTCGCTAATTGGATATAAAGAAATATGAGACTGTGGTCAATACACCCAAGTTATTTAGATGCAAAAGGACTGGTTGCACTATGGCGGGAAGGACTCTTAGCGCAAAATGTTTTGCTTGGCAAAACCAAAGGATATAAAAAGCATCCGCAATTAATAAGATTTAAAGCTGCTGAGAATCCTGCAGGAGCCATTGCCAGTTATTTAGAAGCTGTTGCCGATGAAGCAGATCGTAGAGGATATCACTTCGATAGGAATAAAATCATCAATGAGGAATTGGGTGGATCAATCACCGTTACCACAGACCAGTTGGATTATGAATTTAAGCACTTACTAGAGAAATTAAGAAAAAGAGATTCTGTGAGATACGAGCAGTTATTTAAGACCACCGAAATCGAGCTTCACCCTATTTTTAATAAAGTGACCGGAGACCGGGAAGATTGGGAAATAATCAGAGTTTTATAGTCACAAACTTATCATCACAGCAAATTTCACCGCCATAGTTCATTTCTAATTGTTTAATAATAAAAGTAACTTTAACATATTATTCAATAACTAATAATATTACGAGAATCCATTGGTCACTTAGATAGCATCGTCATTCAGTTCGATATTAAAGGATTATTCTTCACAACGTGCTATAGTCCGATAGTGACAAAGAAGTACTATAAATACATTTTTATAAATTTTATGGATATAGCTATAAATGAAACTTTCATCAATTCTTGTAATATTATTCGCATTAACATTAGTTGCTTGTGGTAAACCTACAGCGCCAGAAAGCGCAAGTTCTGAAGGCTACGGCACGACACATGAAGGCCAACCAGCCGAGGGTCGTAATGAGCTTCCTCCAGCAGAAGCGAAATAATAGCGTATAGGGCTATTGATATTTAGTAGTTTATCGTTCTACGTCGTTTAACTGACTGAGATGATACCTGTAGGAATGTTATTATTCCTACAGGAGCTTTTAACAATCTTAATAACTAACCTTGGCCATTTCACGCCCTCTTTTCTCATCCACAGTAGCAAGAAATACCAAACCCAATATAAAAAATACCAGCGTACTGAGTAACGCTATCCGGTGGTCCCCCTCGAATAAATAGATCATTCCGCCATAGGTTAGCGGACCGACAATCGCCGACAGTTTGGTAGCTAACCCCCATAATCCGAAGAATTCCCCTTGCCGTCCGGATGGCGTAAATTGCCCTACCAATGCCCTACCCGCTGATTGAGCGCCGCCGAGAGCAATGCCGATTAAATTGGCAGCAATCCAGAATAGCATCTCATCAGTAGCACAATAGGCACAAATAACCGCCGCAGACCAAATCAATAAAGTGATCGTAATACAGCGGCTGGAGCCGATTTGATCCTGTAAATGACCATACAGGAGAGCACCGATCGCAGCAGTCACATTCACCACCATAATCAGGATGATCGTATCTTGGGTTTTGAACCCCATCACTTCTTGCGCGTACACCGCCGCCAGTACGATAACGATATGAATACCTGAGTAATAGGTGGTTAATGAGATTAAGAAACGAAATAAATCCGTGTGCTGGCTTGCGTGTCGCAGCGTGATTTTTAATCGTTCAAATCCTATTTGCATCAATTGAATGTTTTTAAGTGATTTTGAAACACCATTTCGTTCGCGCAGCCAAAGCAATGTGGGTAAAGCGGCCATTCCAAACAAGGCAGCGACAATCAACGTGGAAACCGGCACATAGTGCGATGCATCCAATCCCTGGTTTTCTGCATATGTCACATAAACCAGGCATAAAATAAGCGCAAGCAAGCCACCCAAATAACCCAACGCCCAACCGTAACCGGAAAGCCGCCCCATCGTTTCAGACGTGCTGATTTCAGGTAAAAATGCCGCGATTAAGTTTTCACCGCTGGCAAACATAAAAGTTGCCAATATGACCAAAATAATAGCCAAGCTGACATCACCGGGACCAACAAAACTCAATAATGCGGTAAACAACACGCAACCCAGTGTTGTCACAACCAGAAAACGTTTTTTTGCGCCGGAATAATCGGCGATAGCCCCTAATACCGGTGCACTGAGCAGAACCAAACCGTTGGCAGCGGCAATGGTCAGTGTCCAAAGCAGCGTGGCGTGGCCATTACCGCTCTCAGCGGCGACCACTCCGACAAAATAAGCGTTGAAAATGGCGGTCAGTATGACAGTGGTGTAGCCCGAATTGGCGAAATCGTACATGCACCATGCAAAGCGCTCACGCCGCGTTGCTGGGCCGGGATTATTGCTGATGGGTGACATATTGTATGCGGCAAGGGAGGCAAATTAAATCGCCCTACTTCCCTACCATATTCTCCGGAACAACCCAGGATTCAAACTGTTCTGCAGTGACATAACCTGTTGCAATCGCAGCCGCTTTTAACGTGATGCCTTCGCGATGGGCTTTTTTGGCGATTTCCGCCGATTTGTCATAACCGATGTGCGGATTGAGTGCGGTAACCAGCATCAAGGAGTGATGCATCAGCATGTCGATGCGCTCAATATTGGCTTCTATGCCGACTGCGCAGTTGTCGTTGAAGCTGATCATCGCATCCGCCAGCAAACGCACGCTCTGCAGAAAGTTATGAATAATCATGGGTTTCATGACATTCAACTCAAAATTACCCATCGCCCCACCCATATTGATCGCCACGTCATTACCCATCACCTGGCAACACACCATCGTCATGGCTTCCGATTGTGTCGGGTTGACTTTGCCCGGCATGATGGAGCTGCCCGGCTCATTTTCAGGAATTTTGAGTTCACCGATACCGCAACGTGGCCCGGATGCCAGCCAGCGAATGTCATTGGCGATTTTCATTAGCGACGCCGCCAATGTTTTTAATGCACCGTGCGCGTGCACCAGTGCATCATTACTCGCCAGTGCTTCAAACTTGTTCGGTGCACTGATAAATGACAACGTAGTCAGACGAGATAGCTCGGCAGCCACCCGTTCGGCGAATTCGGGATGTGCATTCAGTCCGGTGCCTACCGCCGTACCGCCCAGAGCCAATTCATACAAATGCGCCATCGATGCCTGCACATGTTTCAATCCATGATCCAGTTGCGCGACATAGCCGGAAAACTCCTGCCCCAACGTCAATGGCGTGGCATCCTGCAAATGGGTACGACCAATCTTGACAATGCTGGAAAATGCTTCCGCTTTGGCTGCCAAGGTTTCTCGCAACAAGCAGATGGCCGGACTCAAATGATGATGCAGTTCCTGCATAGCAGCCACATGCATCGCCGTGGGGAAAACATCATTGGACGATTGACCTTTATTGACATGGTCATTGGGATGGATTTTCCGGTCTGAACCACGTCCGCCGCCCAGAATTTCCGAAGCCCGGTTGGCCAGCACTTCGTTCATATTCATGTTGGTTTGCGTGCCTGAACCTGTTTGCCAGACGACCAACGGAAACTGATCGTTATGATCGCCGGCAATCACTTCATCGGCAGCACGAATGATGGCGGCGGTACTGGCAGCATCCAACAACCCCAGATCATGATTGACCGTCGCCGCCGCACGCTTCACCTTCGCCAGCGCTTGAATCAAGGCAATCGGCATGTGTTCGCTGGAAATCTTGAAATTTTGCAGTGAGCGCTGCGTTTGCGCGCCCCATAATGCTTCGGCGGGCACCTCGACCACGCCCATAGTGTCTCGTTCTTCACGGGTTTGCATGAGTGTTGACCTCACTAAATGGAATGAATTGAGGGAATTGGTTGACCGGAATTGCGATTTTGTTTAGCCCCAAACTCGCCCTTCAAGACGCGAGCTGATCCAAGGTAATACCCATAGCTGCTGCGGCTTTCTCAAGTGTTGCCTTACGTGGGCGTTTGGCAGCTTCGATCTGCGCGTAACCCGCTTGCGTAATCCCCATGCGTTTAGCCATTTCCTCTTGCGTTAGCATCAGGTACTCGCGCCAGGCGGCTAGCATACTGACTTCATCCATGATGCGTTTACCGACAACCTCGTTGGGGATCATGCCTGGACGTACTATGCCGGGAAGTTTGACAAACTCGGCATAAGGCATAACGACAAAAGCCGGTTTTCCGTTGCTATCCAGGATGGTTTGATAATTAATAAGTGCGCTCATCGCGTTTTTTCACCTCTTCAATATCAATAATTCCGTTTCCAAATCAAACATGACGCGAAAGCTATCCGAAGGACAGTATAATTAATACGACAAGGATAGCTGACAAACTCATGTTTGATTTAGAAATCGAAAAACATGCACGCTTGCCGTCAAACTCGAAAAATACTCGACAGTCACCAACCCGCAGCCGGTAGCTATACGCATGATTGGCGAGTTTCTTGACACCTTGGCAATCAGGAAAATCGGCCAGCGACTGGACTTCAGTAAAAATTCTTTTGCGCACAGCGGCAGCCTTGATTTTCTCTACCTGCTTAAGCGCTTTGGGTTTCCAGTCAATGTCATTCACGCTTATTATTATAAGCCTAAAATAAGTTTTCTAACAAAAATATAAGAATTCAGGTCTTTGTAAAACTTTATTTCCTGGAATTCTGCAACGAGCGCTGTATTTGCGCGCCCCATAGCGCTTCAGCGGGTACCTCGACCACGCCCATGGTGTCGCGCTCTTCACGGGTTTGCATGGGTAGTTACCTCACAAAGTTGGATAAATTTGGGTACTGAACTGGTCAAGTAAAACCTTCAAAACCGCCATAAAAAGGCGCGTCCCGCTTGGGCGTAATGTAAGGCTTAATTCCGCCATTTCAACATTACCTTATAAACACCACGCAAAGGATTTTTTGTCGTTTCCCATTCTTCTTTCAATAGAACTCTAGCTCTAAGAACCGCTTCATCAGAAAGATCACGCCAGCTTGAATATTGACAATTTTGATTGAGTTTTGAGGGGTCAAGCAAGCCCAATAGTTTATCTAATAATACATTTGCATCACCATCGTCTGGCTTGAACCTTAGACTAATGCGACTATGAACATGAAGGGCATCATATTTTAAACGATTTAACTCTGGATTATTTTCAGCTTTTTTATTTTGATCATTTTCAAGATTAAGCTCCAAGTACAAGTCGATTTATTCATGCGCTTTTCTAACGTATTCAGATATATCAGAACGCAGCCCGTCAATCCAAGCTTGCCTAAACTCTGATACCTTAACGCCTCTCGCTATAAATGCAGCTGAAATAACTCCTATTGCAATCCAAAATGTTGTTGTTGCCAAATGTATGCTCCCATACTTCTATTAGCCTAACGTTAAATTAAGGGGGCGCGCTTTAGCGCATCCCGTTTGAATGCCAGGCCTCAGGGCCAACAAAGCTAGAGGGTGACCAGCTCCGCGAGCTTGGCCGCGACGTTTGCCATCGGCTCTTCTTCAGTGCTCAGGCCACTTCGCGAGCCGAGCAAGGGGCTGACTTCGCGGAGAGCTTCATACGTCGTGCCATGCACGATGGGAACGAGCAGATCACGCGCCAAGAGCGCCGAAAGCTCCTTGTCAGCGATGCCTTCACCTTCGAGGCGGCGCAGCAGCGCAGGGGTTACCAGCACGATCCCGACTCGCGACTTCGCCAATCCTTTATCGATTTCGCGGAGCAAAGTCGCACCGAGGAGGACGTCTTTCTCGCTGAACCAAACCGAGATACCGCGCGACTCGAGCAGATCGTGCAACTCCTGGGCGGCCCCTTTCCGGTCGTCCCACGCGTGGCAAAGAAAAACGTCTCGAAGATCAGGCACGGACGCTCGCTTCTCGACGTTTTCGCGAACCGGCGTGAGCGTCCGCACCTCGGCAGACGTGTACACCACGGACGAACCTGCTCGCGACCAGCGCGGTCTTACGCTGCTGCCGGACCCACCGACGCTGCTCCGGCCGCTCCAGCTGCTCCCCGACGAGGAATAGGGTGCGGAGTAGGACGAATATGACACGTAGCTACGAGAGCGGCTACTACATACGGGGCAGGCCGCTGCCCCGCTCGCTGTGCGATGTCCATTTACTGGTGCTGTGCATCTAGCCATGTCGTAATCCTCCCATTTTGTAATCGCATTTCATCTACTCTTCTAGCCCAACGTAATATCTACGATAAAAAATGTCGCATAAACGAATTACATCGCCTTCTGCAACGCTCAATCCCAACTCAGCGCGCCACCCGTCTGATACTCCGTCACCCGCGTCTCGAAGAAATTCTTTTCTTTCTTCAGATCGATCATTTCCGACATCCACGGGAATGGATTATTGGCATTCGGATACAGGATATCCAGACCAATTTGCTGGCAGCGGCGATTCGCGATATAGCGCAGATATTCCTTGAACATCGGCGCATTCATGCCCAATACGCCGCGCGGCATGGTGTCTTCGGCGTAACGGTATTCCAGCGCGACGGCTTTCTGCATCAGCTCACTGGCTTCATCGCGGAATGCTTTAGTCCATAAATGCGGATTTTCCATCTTGATCTGGTTGATGACATCAATGCCGAAATTACAGTGCATCGATTCATCGCGCAGAATATATTGATATTGCTCAGCGGAGCCGGTCATCTTATTTTGTCTGCCGAGTGCGAGAATCTGCGTAAAGCCTACGTAGAAGAATAATCCTTCCATAATGCAGGCAAAAACAATCAGGCTTTTGAGCAGTTGCTGGTCGGTTTCCTGCGTACCGGTTTTGAAATGCGGGTCCGTCAAGGTATCAATAAATGGAATCAGAAACTCATCTTTGTCGCGAATGGAAGACACTTCATGATACGCATTGAATATTTCACCTTCATCCAGACCCAGCGATTCCACGATGTATTGATACGCATGGGTGTGAATGGCTTCCTCAAATGCCTGGCGCAGCAAATACTGACGGCATTCGGGATTGGTAATATGCCGATACGTGCCCAACACGATATTATTGGCAGCCAATGAATCCGCCGTCACGAAGAAACCCAGATTGCGCTTGACCAGGCGACGTTCATCTTCAGTCAGGCCATTGGGATCTCTCCATAATGCAATATCCCGGCTCATGTTGATTTCCTGCGGCATCCAGTGATTGGCACAAGCACCCAAATATTTATCCCAGGCCCATTTGTATTTGAACGGCACCAGTTGATTGACGTCCGCATTGCAATTGATAATTTGCTTGTCTTCAACCGATATGCGGCGGTTGGCGCTGCCGGCTATTGCTTCATCCGCACTCGCTGCTTGCGCGTCGACAGAAACATCGTCATCACGCCCATGCGATGGCGCTGATGTCAGCAAGTCAGCATGTTGTGCACCTGATCGATGCAAAGGATTAATTTGTGGGGGCACTTCGGTTTTTACGGGTTCATCTTCAAATGTCAGCATGTTTCACTCCTTTTGTTTTTATCCATTCGATCGGTTATTGGCACGATTCACAACTTTCATCATCAATTGCACAGTACTTGATTTCAACGGCGGATGTTTCAATTGCAGCTCTAGCCACGCCGCCATCAGAAGGTACTGCATTGAGTGATCCGGCACGCACCGTCGATTTTTCAGCCGCTGTCGCGCCCATTGAGCGTAAATAATAAGTGGTTTTTAAACCACGTATCCAAGCCAATTTATAGGTGTCATCCAATTTCTTGCCGGAAACACCTGCCATATAGATATTCAACGATTGCGATTGATCAATCCACTTTTGCCGTCTTGCTCCGGCTTCAATCAGCCAGCTTGGCTCCATTTCAAAGGCAGTGGCATACAGGGTACGAATATTTTCCGGAATGCGGTCTATTTTGCTGATGGCACCATCAAAATATTTCAGATCCGCAATCATCACTTCATCCCAGAGATTGAGTTTCTTCAGATCATCCACCAGGGATTTATTAGCTATCGTAAATTCACCGGATAAATTGGATTTGACATACAGATTCTGGTAAGTCGGTTCGATACTGGCCGAAACACCGATGATATTGGATATCGTCGCGGTAGGTGCAATCGCCAGGCAGTTGGAATTACGCATACCGTGATTTTTAATGCGCTGACGCAACACATCCCAATCCAGCGTCGTGGATAAATCCGCTTCGACAAAACCGCCGCGTTCTTTACGCAATATTTCCAACGTATCGTGCGGGAGAATGCCGCGATCCCATAAACTACCTTTGTACGAATTATAGCAACCGCGTTCTTCCGCCAGTTCGGTAGAAGCCCAAAAAGCCTGATATGCGACTGCCTCCATCGAACGATCGGCAAACTCAACCGCTTCATTGGAACCATAGGCAATGCCCAACTGATGCAAACAATCCTGAAATCCCATGATGCCCAATCCAACGGGACGATGCTTGAGATTGGCATTTCTGGCTTTGGCGACTGCGTAGAAATTGATATCTATGACATTGTCCAGCATGCGCATGGCCGTACTGATCGTGCGCTTTAGCTTCTCCGTATCCAGTTCGCCATTTTTCAGATGCGCCACCAGATTGACTGAACCCAGATTACACACCGCGATTTCCTTGTCATTGGTATTCAAGGTAATTTCCGTGCATAAATTGGAACTATGCACCACCCCCACATGATTTTGTGGTGAGCGGATATTGCACGGATCCTTAAAAGTGATCCAGGGATGCCCTGTTTCAAATAGCATGCTCAGCATCTTGCGCCACAGTTGCACCGCCGGTATTTTTTTATACAGCTCCAGTTCGCCGCGCTCAATTTTAGCTTCATAAGCCAGATAGGCCTGTTCAAACTGTTGACCGAATTTCTCGTGCAAATCCGGTGTATCCGATGGTGAGAACAATGTCCAATCACTACCATCCATAACCCGCTTCATAAACAGATCGGGAATCCAGGTAGCGGTATTCATGTCGTGGGTGCGGCGGCGATCGTCGCCGGTATTTTTGCGCAACTCCAGAAATTCCTCGATATCCAGATGCCAGCATTCCAGATAAGCGCATACCGCGCCTTTGCGTTTGCCGCCTTGATTCACGGCCACGGCGGTATCCGAAACAACTTTAAGGAAAGGCACCACACCTTGCGATTTGCCGTTGGTACCCTTGATGCGTGCACCCATGGCGCGCACCGCAGTCCAATCATTGCCCAATCCACCGGCATATTTGGCCAGCAAGGCATTTTCCTTGATGGCTTCGTAAATACCATCCAAATCATCCGGTACCGTGGTGAGATAACATGATGACAACTGCGAGCGGCAAGTACCGGAATTGAATAAGGTCGGTGTCGAGCTCATGAAATCAAAACTGGATAACACATGATAAAACTCAATCGCACGCGCTTCCCGATCAATTTCATTCAGCGCCAGCCCCATCGCCACGCGCATGAAAAAAGCTTGCGGCAATTCAATACGCTTTTCTTTAATATGCAAAAAATAACGGTCATACAGGGTTTGCAATCCCAGATAATCAAATTGCAGATCGCGCTCAGCATTCAATGCTTCGGCCAAGCGCGTTAGATCGAATTGCGCCAGACGTTCATCCAGAAGATCGGCCTCAATGCCACGCTTGATGAAGATCGGAAAATAGTCTTTATATTGTGATTCCATCGCTTGCTGGGAAACTTCTTCGCTCAGTACTTCGTAGCGCATGTTGTTCAACAGTAATCGGGCGGTGACATAACTGTACGCAGGATCTTTCTCGATCAGAGCACGCGCTGACAGAATAACGGATTTTCTGACTTCATCGACTGACACGCCGTCATACAAATCTTTTAATGTAGCTTTCAGAATCAGCGAAGCATCGACCGCGTTTTCCAATCCGCAGCATGAAGATCCAATCAACGCAGACAATTCAGCCATATCCAATGGTATTCTTTGCCCGTTATCCACAACATATAGCGTCTCTGCCGCTGTCTCTGCAGTGGATTTCTGTTTGAGTTTGGCTCTTTCGCGTGCATGCTCTTCACGATAAAGCACATAAGCCCGCGCCACATCGTGTTCGCCTGAACGCATTAATGCGAGCTCGACTTGATCCTGAATATCTTCAATATGGAAAGTACCGCTATCCGGTTGGCGGCGAAGTAAAGCGCTAACCACATCATTCGTCAAACTTGCAACCACCTCGCGTACCCTGACCGATGCCGCGCCTTGACCGCCGTCAACCGCGATAAAAGCTTTGGTCATGGCGACGGATATTTTCCCCGGTTCAAACGCAACCACCGCACCATTACGGCGGATGACTTTATGTTGGGAGAAAAGGGAATTTGGCGAACCCGTGTCGAAAAAACTTTGACTTCCGGAAACAGGCTTGAGGTTAGTATGTTCTGTAGCAAGCTGCATAGATGATCTCTCCTAACGGATTATTCATGATAGAAAATATAAATTTACATTGATTCAATGAAATACTATTTTTCTTTGAAACCACAACATATAGCGTTATTAAAAAATTATTACCGCACTGGTAGTATACAAGTGTTGCAGAATTTTTAACACAGAAAATTCATTTTTGCTTAATAAATTCATTTGAACTTAACTGATCCGCGGTTCAATTGTCGTTGGTAATGACTGTTTTTAATCATTTATCGGGAAGCTAATTTTTGTGGAAAAAATTGATACACACATGGCGGACCCAAGAACAATTGTATCGAGTACTTCACTGAACCCAGATGTTGTGGTTGATTATCGCGCGCCCCCAGTTTTTTCTCCCGGCTGCGAATATATGCTCGAACAATATTTTCATCTAATCACCCAATACTGCTTACTTGCGTTACTTGGATATAAATACCACTGAGCACTTGCAATCCCATTTCGTATCGCTCAAGCTCTGCTATTCTTTTATCGTGCATTACCTTTTTCTTAGTTCTGAATTCAAAATCCATCCATTGAATACTCATTTCTAATGTGCTCATAAAAAAATACAAACATGTCACCCAACAAATTCTTTAGTCACTTTCTCTCACGTCTGGGTCCTGGATTATTGTATGCAGGCGCTGCTGTCGGTGTCTCCCACTTGGTACAATCCACCCAGGCGGGGGGAATGTTCGGATTCGAGCTGATTATTGCCATCATCATTATTCATTTGATCAAATACCCTTTCTTTGAATTCGGGCCACGCTATACCGCAGCGACCGGGCAAAACATATTGCACGGCTACAAGAAGCTTGGGAAATGGGCGGTATGGGTTTATCTGCTCATGACGCTGTCGACAATGTTTATTGTGCAAGCGGCTATTACCGTGGTAACTGCCGGTTTGGTCACTAACATTTTTGGATTGGAAGGTCTTGGCGGACACGATCCGCAGATGGTTGCATTCATTATCAGCAGCGCATTACTGCTATTTTCCTTCACATTATTAGTGGGTGGTCACTATGGGCTGCTGGATAAATTGATGAAAATCATTATCCTGATACTCACCATCACCTCTGTTGCTGCCGTGATTATGCTGCTGTTCGATAATCCAGGTCATTATCGAGCAGCCACGGTTTCATTCTCTTTTTCTGATACCGCACATCTGGTATTTCTGGCGACATTTCTCGGTTGGATGCCTGCGCCACTGGATCTTTCCGTATGGCATTCCATCTGGTCTCAGAGCAAGAATGAGAGCGACGACAAGATCACCAGCATGAAAGAAACCTTGTTCGATTTCAGAGTAGGTTATATTGGCACTGCATTTCTGGCTATATGCTTTGTGTTATTGGGTGCGCTCGTGATGTATGGCAGTGGCGAAACTTTTGCCGCCGGAGGCGCAGCATTTGCAGGCCAGCTAATGAATATGTATGAACAAGCATTGGGTGGATGGGCCTATCCGATTGTCGCCATTGCGGCACTGACCACCATGTTTAGTACCACGCTGACCGTACTGGACGGCTTCCCGCGCACGATCAGCATCTCGCTTGAATTGTTGTTTCCACAACGCATCCAGCACCGCAATAACGAGAGGACTTATTTAATTTGGTTATTCATTATCATCACGGGCACATTATTGCTATTGTTCTTTTATCTGACATCCATGCGGGAAATGGTAAAAATTGCCACCGTGATTGCTTTTGTAGCAGCCCCCATCCTGGCGATACTCAACATGCAGGCGATGTTTAATAAAAACATCCCTGATCAATACCGCCCCGGGAAATTGATGTGGATCTGGTGTTGGCTGGGCGTAGTTGCTTTGTTGGGATGCTCAATCAGTTATTTACTACTTTAATTTACATTTTTAATCGATCCTGATGCGCCCTACCCGTCTTGAAAAACCTGCGGTTACACGCAGTAACCTGAAAACAATCGCTGCCTTGTTGCCCTATTTATGGGAATTCAAAGTCAGAGTTATCCTGGCACTCAGCCTGCTGGTACTGGCAAAACTCGCCAATGTCTCGGTACCATTGGTGCTTAAGGAAATTGTCGATGCTCTGGATCAATCCCGCACCGTACTGGTACTGCCGGTTTTTCTGCTAATCGGCTATGGCGTCTTACGCCTGTGCAGCACTTTATTTGGAGAATTGCGCGACGCGATTTTTGCCAAAGTCACGCAACGCGCAATCCGTCGGGTGGCGAATAAAGTATTTATACATCTGCATTCACTGTCTTTACGTTTTCATCTGGAACGTCAAACCGGCGGTGTTTCACGTGATATCGAGCGCGGCACACGCGGCATTTCATTCCTGCTGAATTTTATGCTGTTCAATATTCTGCCCACACTGCTGGAAATCGGTTTGGTGCTGGCCATATTAACCAGCAAGTACGACATCTGGTTTTCCATCATCATTGTTCTGACCCTGCTGGCTTATATTGCCCTCACGCTCATCGTTACCGAATGGCGCATGATTTTTCGCCGCACCATGAACAACATGGATTCAAAAGCCAATACCCAGGCGATCGACAGCTTGCTGAATTATGAAACAGTGAAATATTTTGGCAACGAAGCCTGGGAAGCGCGGCGTTACGACGAACATCTGCAATCCTGGGAAAAAGCTGCTATTCGCAATCAAACTTCGCTGGCAACGCTGAACGCTGGACAAAGCGCCATCATTGCCGTAGGGGTCACGCTGCTGATGTTGCTGGCTGCCGATAAAGTCGTCGAGGGCAGCATGACACTGGGCGATCTGGTGCTGATCAACGCCTTTATGTTACAGCTTTACATGCCACTGCATTTCCTGGGTTTTGTTTATCGTGAAATCAAGCATTCACTGGCTGATATGGAGCGCATGTTCACGTTATTGGACGAAAACAAGGAAATTCAGGACCAACCGGATGCCAAAAACCTGGATGCTCAAAATGCCACGATCCGCTTTAGTCAAGTCAATTTTGGTTATGAATCGAATCGTCAGATCCTGTTCGATGTCAGCTTTGATATTCCCGCCGGCCAGAATCTGGCAGTCGTTGGCCACAGTGGCTCGGGCAAATCCACGCTGGCACGCTTGCTGTTTCGTTTTTATGATGTGCAATCAGGTTGCATTCTGATCAATGATCAGGATATCCGTGATGTCACCCAGCAAAGTCTGCGCGCAACCATGGGCATCGTGCCACAAGATACGGTGTTATTTAACGACAGCATTTATTACAACATCGCCTATGGACGACCGGATGCGACGCAGGAAGAAGTTTTTGCAGCAGCACAATCCGCACATATCCATGACTTCATTGAAAGCCTGCCGGAAAAATATGCAATCATTGTCGGCGAACGCGGCTTGAAATTGTCCGGCGGTGAAAAACAACGCGTAGCCATTGCTCGCACCATTCTGAAAAATCCGGCAATTCTGATCTTTGATGAAGCCACATCGGCACTGGATTCTGATTCCGAAAAACGCATTCAAGCGGAATTAAAGCGCATCGCAAAAAACCGCACGACACTGACCATCGCCCACCGGCTGTCCACCATCGCCGATGCCGATCAGATTTTGGTGATGGATCATGGTCGCATCATTGAACGTGGCAACCACCAACAATTACTCGCAGCGAATGGCACTTATATGCACATGTGGGAATTGCAACAACAAGAAGAAACGGACAAGCACCATCATGTTTCTATTACTTCTATTTCCTAGGGAGCCTCTGAGTAACTGTCATTTCGAGCACAGCGAGAAATCTATATTGTTGATTTCTTAAGATTCCTCTCCTGTTCGGAATAACAAATTAGACAGATCGGATGCGCAAGGAATAAAATTTATAACTTGTGCAATTGATTAAAAAACCATCGACAAAACAAAACCAACGTGAAACTCTTTTCACTACAGGCAACATCATTTTGAGCTGTATCATGCACACATGAGAAATTGGCTGCAGAGTCTGCACCCGTTCAAGACCGCCAGAACCCAGCGTCTTGCGATCTTGTTTGCTATCGTCTACTTCGCCCAGGGCATGTCCGCACTACCCGTGCAGGTAATCGCTATTAGCTTCAAGGATCAGGGTTTGGAAGCCGACGACGTTGCGGCTTTTTTTCTTCTTGCATCGATTCCTTGGTTCATCAAACCACTGTACGGACTGATCTCAGACTTCCTGCCACTGTTCGGTCAACGGCGTAAGAGCTATCTATTGCTGACTTCGGCCCTAGCTTGTGTGGCGGGGTTGATTGCCGGATTTTCGGCACATTATACCTATTGGGAGCTCGCCATCCTCTATACGATGATGGGCTTGGGTCTGGCCTACAACGATGTGTTGGCCGATGCGCTGATGGTGGAAAAGGGCAAATTAAATAGACTCACCGGCGCTTTCCAATCCGTGCAATGGATTGCGGTCACCGCTGCATCGATCATCGTGGGACTGCTGGGTGGATATTTTGCCGAAAACCGAGACCTGAAAGCCGCTTTTGCCGTTGCGGCCATATTTCCTTTTATCGTGCTGCTCATGGCTGCGTTCTTCGTGCGCGAGAAGCCTATTGATCCCGGAAAGGCCGAGTTCCCGAAGATCTGGGCAGCACTGCGAGCGGGATTCGGGGAACGCTCAGTATGGTTGGTCGCCGCCTTCATCTTTCTGTTCAATTTCAGCCCATCCTTCGGTCCGGCATTCTTCTACTACCAGACGGACGTGCTCGGCTTCGGCCAACAATACATCGGTGTCCTGAGCTCAGTCGGTTCGGCAGCCAGCATCGCTGGTGCGTTCATCTATGCCCCCCTGTCACGATCAATGCCACTGCGCCGGCTGATTAACCTCGCCATCGGCCTATCGGTGGTGACTTTACTGACTTACCTGGCCTATCGCGGGGAAACTTCTGCGCTGTTTATCCATGTCATCTGGGGCGTCACCGGCATGGTCACGACACTCGCATTCCTGGATCTTGCTGCGAGGGCGTGCCCCAAGCGCGCGGAAGCGACCTTCTTTGCGCTGCTCATGTCCATCTTCAATCTCGGCACGCTGGCTTCGCAATATGTCGGTGCACACTTATACACCGGGCTTGGCGAAGGATCGTTCGCATATACCTGGCTGGTAATCATCTCTACTTTCGCAACGGCTGCAATCTGGTTACTCGTCCCACTGGTGCACATCGAGCGCATCGAGTCGCGTGCACGGCATCATAAGAATCTGTAGTCGACCATGAATGAATTGTTTTGGTTAAAAAATGGACAAACGATAGGAAACTGATCACACAAATCCTGAATTCAGCTCTCGTTGCGAAAGTACCTATAAAATGTTATTGAACAGAGCGTAAACTATAAAATCATTGCCGATCCTAAAACCAAGGATAAACTATGAAACCCTATCTGTTATTACCTTGTTTGTTATTGAGTGCTTGCACAGGACTCCCGCCAGCGGTAGAAAATGCGCCAGCAATGGAACTTTCGTATCAGCAAGTCAGCCGCGACATCAATAGTTTTAAGGATGCGCCGGTGCGTTGGGGTGGCGTGATCATTAGCGTTGAAAATCAAGAGCATGCCAGCTTGATGCAAGTCGTGTTTCACACCCTTGATTATAGCGGCCGCCCACAGCTACATAAGCCGGGTGAAGGACGTTTCGTGGTTAAAAGCGCCGAATTCCTTGACCCGGCTGTTTATACCAAGAATAAAGAAATCACCGTGGCCGCGGTGATCGCTGGTGATATCGAACGTACCGTGGGAAAAAGAATTATCCAGGTGCCGTTGTTATCAGCCACGGCTATTCACCTGTGGCCGGCTTATCCGAATCGCTACGACCACCTTAACTATGGCCCTCCCCCTTATTTTGGCTTTCCTGGCTACTCTCCTTTTTACCGGGGAGGATTTTACGGGCCGTACTATCGATGGTGATAGCTATCTATATGATGATCAGGGTAAAACATTTCCAACTTATGCGCTATTCTCTAAAAAAATCGGTGCTATTTCTGTTAGGTATTTTCATGCTATCCGCTTGCATGACAACGCCCACACGAGAACAGCTACTCAGCCAGAAAGTTATTTATAGCCACAACAGTGACAAACACTATCTGGAAATTACGGAATGTCTAAAAAGTGATGACGGGTTTCATTTGCCGAAGTGGCATCGCCATACGTGGCGCGATATCAATACTTATTTTATCTATCATGAATCCTTGCAAGTGGACGGATACCCGCAGATGCACGACGAAGCGGCAAAGACTTACTACATTACTGAGATTCATGATCCTAAGTCTTCGGGGAGTATCAACCAACCGATTACCCATGGCAATGAAAATTGGATCATGACAATCAAAGATATCGGTAATCAACAAAACACACGATCCGAAATCGAAATTCGTAGCAATCAAAATCTGCTCAGTGATTATCCACCGGCTTCTTATACGCCGGATCCTAACGCGTCACTATCACAGCGCTTATATAAAGTAGAAAAAATTGATCAGTGTTTCTGATTGATAAGCGATTTATAAAAAATTGATTCTTCCGGAGAACTGACATACCATTTATAGTATGTGGAAAGTTTACGAGCATAAACGAATTGAAAAGCAATTAAAATCATGCCCCATTACAGTATTGAAGAAGTATGAGAAGTGGAAAGATATTGTAATAATTTCCGGTCAACAAGGGCTATCACTGATTAAAGGTTTTTCTGATGAAGCATTAAAAGGCGAATGGGATGGCTACCGATCTTCACGGTTAAACCAGCAATATCGAGTCATTTATAAAATAATCGCCGAAGAAGTTTATGTGCAAGTTGAGCAAGTATCACCCCACAATTATCGGAGAAAAAAATGAATGAATATCAACTGGCAAAAAAAACGTGTGATGTCACCGTAGGTGAATCCGTAAAAATTATTCGCGAACTTCAGGGATTAAGTCAAAACGAATTAGCAGAACTGACCGGTATTCCTCAATCGACAATCTCTGCCATTGAACATGACAAAATCAATTTAGGGATAGAACGTGCAAAAATAATAGCAAAAGCACTGAAATGTCACCCTGCGGTATTGGTTTTTCCTGGGTGGAATATTGAGGTTGCTGCATAGAAAAGTATCTGTTTATAGGAAAATTGATCATTGTTTTTGATTGATACGCGATTTTTAAGAAATCTGGTAGGTTGTGGGCGATAGGAACCCCAACATCACACTACCGCGTAAAAATTGTTGGGGTTCGTCAACTCACCCCAACCTACTACGCTCGTTTGAAATTGATATTAAATGTCACAGCTCTTCGCATCGATTGTTTGCCGAAGCGCTGCCTGTTTGCCCAGGTTCTGCGCGTATTCATTCTTCAGATCGCCGTTTCCGGTCGCCTCTAGTGCAAACAACCCTAACGGTAATAGCAATATGCTTCCGGCTACTATTCCAGTATCTATGTTCGCGTCACTTTGCAGTTGGCTTTTCTGCGCTAATATGATCGTATCAATTTGAGATAGCTGTCTTGTTAACTTCCTGCAGTCATGTTTTTCGTATTGATCGGTGCTTTGATAGACTGGTGCAATTCGTGATGGCGGCGCATTGCATGCAACCAATACAAAGCAACTCAACCCCATTAGTAATTTATTCCCTTTCATTTCTCTGGTCTCCGTATCGTTAAAACAAAATTGTGCATTCAAACTATTTTCGTACATCGGCTCTATTACTTTAGGGAAACTCTGATTAAGTTCGCTCGATCTCATACAAGTAAAATAGGCATTATCTCCAACCAGAAGATCTGACGATGAATCAACGCAGCTTTGCAGAAACGGGATTTGTAAAGAAACCCAAGCTCACCACAGGCGACAAAACTTTTTGAATTAGATGGATGCGGTTGTACCTTGGGCTATGCTCATCCAGCGCATAGCTCCGCACTATCCAGTCGCGGGCTCAGGTCGCCGCCCTATTGTGCTGGAGCACTATGCTACGCATCCACTTCATGCAGCAATGGTTTGGGTTACTCGGATCCTGCCATGGAAGAAGCGCTACACGATGTGCCTTGTTTACGCCGATTTGCAAAGCTTGATGCTGGTTGTGACACTATGCCTGATGAAAGCACCATTCTTAAACTCCGTCATTTGTTAGAAGCACACCAACTGGGCAGCGCTTTATTTAACGACATAAGCGCCATGCTTACAGAACGAGGTTTGATCTTGCGTCAGGGAATTGCGTTGTCCAATCTCTTTATGGCACGCAAAGCAATAATCCCTGCACAGCATAATTACGTCTATTGAGTGAATAAAAATCAATATTCACTCAATTACCCTGATAGGCGATGCACAATCAGCACTTCTTTGTTAAAAATATAATAGATTATCGTTTTATTGCGAGATTCATCTATTCATGGTCGCAAGCTTTTTTGTAAATCCGACTTAATCAGAGTTTCCCTAAACAAGCAACAGAGCAATCTCCAAAGCCATTGCTTTTTCCAAACTTCACATTTAAAATCCCACCCGTTACTCGCTTTCTAAGCTGCCAATTGAACGATTGCCGGGATAGCAGCTCAGAAAGCAGTAATACAATGGGAAACTAGGGTTCCGTCCGGTGCAGTAAACGGCGTCTGGTCCAAGAGTTTCCGGTCTCGTGATAATGAGACTCCACGGAGGGATAAAAGCCCGGGAGGTTACGTAATGTAGTATTTTGATACATTACATTCTCGGCAATAACCCGTACAGGAGACTTCGTTATGTCAAAAGTAACAAAACCGATTACCCCTTCTCCGGATATCAATACAGTAACAAGCGATGCACTCAATCGCAGCATGAGTGTATGGCATAGCTTTACATTGGGTTTTGCGGTGGTATCGCCGGTGGTCGGACTTTACGCCATCATTGGTGTGCAGACCAACGTCACCGGTGGCGGCTGGTTTGCAGCGCTGGCGATTTGTCTGGTCATGCAGTTATTAGTGGCCACTGTTTATGCAGAGTTATCCTCGCAATTTCCGATTGCCGGCGGCGCCTATAAATGGGCACGGCAACTCGGTGGCACCGTAGCCGGGCAATACGCGGGGGTCATTTATATCTGTTCCACCATCGCCATGCTGACGACAACGGCTTATACAGGCGGCTTCTGGCTTGCCACTTTCTGTGGATTACAGAGTAACGACGGTGGCATGATGGTACTGTGGGGTGCGATATTTTTGTTTCTCTGCACACTGCTTAATTTGGCACATGTCAGTGTTTTCCAGTTTGTGATCAAATCAGGTGTGTATGCCGAAGTCGTCGGTTCCCTGGGCATCGCATTATTGTTAATTGTGTTTTTCCGCCAGCATTCTTTGCTGGAATTGTTCCAGCATATGGGTACCGGAACCGCACCGACTGAAACAGCCGCTTTTCTCGCAGCACTTGCTATCGCTGGCTGGGCTTTCATCGGTTTTGATGCTTGTTCCACCACGGCAGAAGAAACTCACAATCCCAAACGTATGGTGCCACGTGCAGTCTTCCTTTCCTTGCTCGTTGTCGGCACAGTGGTCTTGTTTAATTCCGCTTCACTGATTCTTGCCTTTGATCATGACACGCTGAGAAACGCCAGCAGTACCTCCGATCCCGTCACGCCATTGATTACCAGCAGCATCGGGGATTGGTTTGAGAAACCCTTCCTGGCCATTGTGATGACTGCGTTTCTCGCGTGCGGCGCATCGGTAGTCAAATACACCTCCCGCATTGTTTACTCCATGGCACGCGAAGGCAATATGCCCGCCCTGCTGAGTCAGGTAACAGCCAGCAAAACCCCGCGCAACGCCATTCTGTTCACGGTATTATTGGCCGGTTGCGGATTGATATTCGGATTAAATGGTGACGCGGTGGCAACCATCATTGCTTTCGGCACCGGTGGTTTATACGCCATGTTTGCTTTCACCACCGGAATCGGGCTATTTGCCCGCCTCACAGATCGTTGGAATCCTGCACTCGGTGAATTAAAATTGGGGGCATGGGGATTGGTCATCAATAGTTTGGCATTTATCTGGTCATTGTTTGAACTCATCAACATCGCTTGGCCACGCTCCTATGCGATTTCGGCCGATGCGCCGTGGTGGCAATTATGGGCAACACCGCTGGTACTCGGCAGTTTGTTGACGATCACCACACTGTACATCTTTTGCAAAAAATGGATGAGTGCCAAATAAAATTGCTTTAACAAGGAGTTCATCATGAATCAACAAGACATCATCTGGAAACAATCCATACCCGGCGGATGCCATTGGTCCGGCATCATGCGTCGCGGTACCACATTACGTTTGATCGATGTGCAGGGCGGTGCGAATGCAGCGATGCTGTTCTTTAATCAGGAAGAAAAGCTCGAACGCTACAATATGGCGGATACATTGAAATCGCAGCATACTTTCCGCTTGACCCAAGGGCACGCCTGTCATTCGGATATGGGGCGGATTTTCTGTTGCATTACAGCGGATACTGCTGGTTGGAACGATACCGTATGCGGACTGAGCGACGCCAAATTAATACAACAGAAATATGGCATTGCACGCTATCAGGAACATCGCAATCAAATGTTCCGCAGCGGCTTGGACGGCATGCTGATCGAACTGGGTAAATGGGGATTAGGCATGCGTGACATTGTGTCCAATATTAACTTTTTCAGTAAAGTCACTGCTGATGCCGATGGCGAATTGACATTTCATGCCGGTAACAGTAAAGCGGGTGATCATGTTGATCTGAGTTTTGAAATGGATACCTTGGTCATACTCTCGGCTGCCCCGCATCCGCTGGATACAAAGCCAGCTTACCAACCCGGCGCTGTCGACTTGGCGGCATTTGTGACACCCGCCGCAGCGATCTCGGTATGCCAGCAGATTGCCGAGAACGTCAGAGGATTACATAATACTCATCAGTTATATCACCCCTGTGGAGGTGCGCTATGAACACGCATTCATTTGCAGCAAGCAAACTCAATCCTGATCACGCCGTGATTGATGAAATTTGTGCGGCCGGTGAACCCTGGGTAGGAGTCGTCAAGCAAGGGCAAACTTTCCGTATCGTTGATCTGGAAGGCAATCAAGCCGTTGATACGCTATTTTTCAATGCCGGCCACGCATTGGAACGCTATAGTGCTACCGATACCATCCGCGCTCAGAATAAGTTGTATCTAACTACGGGCAGCAAACTCTGCTCCAATTTTGGCAACACCATGCTCTCAATTGTCGCGGATACCTGTGGGCGGCATGACACATTGGGCGGCGCTTGTGCGGCGGAAAGCAACACCGTACGCTACGCACTGGAAAAATACCCAATGCACAGTTGCCGCGACAATTTCCTGCATGCGCTGGCTCATGAAAAAGCTTGCGAGCAACTGGGCATGAGCAAGCGCGATATACCGAGCAATATCAACTTCTTTATGAATGTACCTGTCACTGAAGAAGGTAATCTGGAATTCGTGGATGGCGTTTCTGCGCCAGGCAAATACGTCGAGATGCAGGCTGAAATGGATGTGTTGGTATTGATTTCGAATTGTCCGCAACTCAACAATCCGTGCAATGCCTATAATCCAACACCGATTCGGTTATTAATCTGGAATCCCCAATAACCGATAAATCCAGTTGATGATTCATCAAGAAAAAGGATAACGCTATGTTCGATAAAGTCTTGATTGCCAATCGCGGTGCCATTGCTTGCCGGATTATCCACACGCTGCGCCGCATGCATGTAAAAAGTGTCGCAGTTTATACCGAAGCCGATGCGTTATCGCGGCATGTCACCGAAGCCGATGAAGCCTATTGCATTGGTAGCGGACTCGCTGCGGAAAGTTATTTGCGCACCGACAAAATCCTGGAAATCGCTCAGCAAACCGGTGCGCAAGCCATTCATCCCGGCTACGGTTTTCTCAGTGAAAAAGCCGATTTTGCCGAGCAATGCGCTGCGCATGGCATCTGTTTTATCGGCCCTACGCCACAGCAAATGCGCGATTTTGGTTTAAAACACACGGCGCGCGCCTTGGCATTGGAGAACCAAGTGCCGCTGCTACCCGGAACCGGTTTGCTGGAAAATCTGGATGATGCTTGTCATCAAGCCAAGCACATTGGTTATCCCGTCATGCTGAAAAGCACCGCCGGCGGCGGCGGCATCGGCATGCGCCTGTGCTGGAATCAGGAAGAACTAGTTGGTGCTTACGAATCGGTCAAGAACCTGGCACAAAACAATTTCAAGGATGCCGGTCTGTTTCTGGAAAAATTTGTCGACCAGGCACGCCACATCGAAGTGCAGATTTTTGGTGATGGTAAAGGTCAGGTCGTCGCACTGGGTGAGCGCGATTGCTCCATGCAACGGCGCAACCAGAAAGTCATCGAAGAGACACCCGCTCCCAACCTAGCTGTATATCTGCGCCAGGCACTGCTGGACACGGCGATACGCCTTGGCATAGCCGTCAACTATCAATCCGCCGGCACTGTTGAATATATTTTTGATGATGCCAATGGCCAATTCTATTTTCTCGAGGTCAATACCCGCTTGCAGGTCGAACATGGCGTTACCGAGGAAGTCACCGGCATTGATCTGGTGGAATGGATGGTGCGACAGGCGGCTGGCGATCTGCCTTCGCTGGACTCTTTCACGATCAAGCCCAACGGTGCGTCCATTCAGGTACGAGTGTATGCTGAAAATCCCGCCAAAGATTTTCAGCCTTCCAGCGGTACACTCACCGCAGCAGAATTCTCTGCCGCAGCGCGTGTTGAAACCTGGGTGGAGCGCGGCATTGAAGTATCCGCGTTTTATGACCCGATGCTGGCCAAGATCATCGTGCATGCACCGGAACGGAATGCAGCCATCGCCAAGCTATTAACCGCATTAGACAACACATCGCTACAAGGAATTGAAACCAATCTGGCTTATCTCAAACAGATTTTGCAAAGCACCGTGTTCTGCAGTGGACAATCCAACACACAGTTCCTCAACGGTTTCCACTATCAACCGCACAGTGTTGATGTTCTGAATGCCGGTGTGCAAACCATGATACAGGATTATCCTGGGCGGATCGGTTACTGGCATGTGGGTGTTCCACCTTCCGGGCCCATGGATAGCCTGGCCTTTCGTCTTGCCAACCGGCTGGTGAACAATACGGAAGATAGCGCCGGACTGGAGATCACGCTGGCAGGCCCGACATTGCGGTTTAATTGCGACAGCATCGTCGCCATCTGTGGCGCACCTATTGAGGTATCGCTGGACAGTGAACCGTTGCCGCAGTGGCAGTCTCATGCCGTCAAAGCCGGTTCGCTGTTGCAATTTGGCAAAGTTAAAGAATCCGGCAGCCGAGTTTATTTGGCAGTGCAAGGCGGCTTTCAGGTGCCTGATTACCTGGGCAGCAAATCCACCTTTACGCTCGGTCAGTTCGGCGGACATGCAGGACGCGTGCTGCGTGCCGGCGATGTTTTGCATGTTCAACCGCTGCCATCTTCCCAATCGGCTCCACAGCATTTGCCGCAACAATGGGCTCCGCTTTATACAAATCACTGGGAAATTGCGGTATTGTACGGCCCTCACGGCGCGCCGGATTTCTTTACCGAAGCGGACATTGAACAGTTTTTTGCCGCCGAGTGGAAGGTACATCATAACTCCAGCCGCACCGGTGTGCGTCTGATCGGCCCTAAACCTCAGTGGGCGCGCACCGATGGTGGCGAAGCCGGCTTGCATCCATCGAATATCCACGATAACGCCTATGCCATCGGCGCGGTCGATTTTACCGGGGATATGCCCATCATCCTGGGCCCTGACGGCCCCAGTCTGGGTGGCTTCGTCTGTCCAGTCACCATCGTTCAGGCGGAATTGTGGAAAATCGGACAACTCAAGCCCGGAGACAGTATTCGTTTCCATCCGGTATCAATGGAATATGCGCTTGCGCTGGAAAAACAACAGAATCTATTTATCCAGCATCTTCGTACTGATGAAAGCCCACCCATTTATTCTCAATCCGAAAAACCAGGTAACCCCATTCTGCATTGCATTCCAGAAAGCAAAGAACAGGCGCAGGTGACTTACCGTCAATCCGGTGATAAATATCTGTTAATCGAGTATGGGCAAGCCGTACTCGATCTGAATTTGCGCTTTCGTGCCCATGCATTGATGACGTGGCTTCAGCAGCGCATCGACAATGGTGAGCTTCGCGGCATTCTGGATCTGACGCCCGGCATTCGCTCGCTGCAGATTCATTTTGATTCACGCCAGTTGGCACGCGAGAAATTACTGGCGCTTCTGATCGCAGGAGAGAATCAACTGCCTGCGATTGATGATATGGAAGTACCGTCACGCATCATCCATCTCCCTTTATCCTGGGATAATGCCGCCACGCGACTGGCCATCGAAAAATATATGCAATCGGTACGCAGCGACGCGCCCTGGTGCCCAAGCAATATTGAATTTATCCGCCGCATTAATGGGTTGGAAAGCATAGAAGATGTTCAGCATATCGTATTTGCAGCCAGTTATCTGGTCATGGGACTGGGCGATGTCTATCTGGGTGCACCCGTAGCGACTCCACTGGATCCGCGTCATCGTCTGGTCACCACCAAATACAATCCGGCACGCACCTGGACACCTGAAAATGCCGTCGGTATTGGTGGCGCTTATTTATGCGTGTATGGCATGGAAGGTCCTGGCGGCTATCAGTTCGTCGGTCGTACCGTGCAGATGTGGAATCGTTATCGTCAGACCACCGATTTCAAGGATGGTCAACCCTGGTTATTGCGCTTCTTTGATCATATCCGTTTCTATCCGGTCAGTGAAAGGGAACTGCTCAAACTGCGCAAGGATTTCATTAGCGGGCACTTCAAACTGCGCACGGAAGAAACTGTTCTGAGCCTGAAGCAATACCATGCCTTCCTGCAACAACATGCTACCAGCATTAGCGCATTCAAAACCCAGCAACAAACTGCATTTGAAGCCGAGCGGCAACGTTGGGAAGCCAATGGTCAATCGCAATATGCCAATGAAGACACATTGGAAGAAGCCGATACACAAAGCGAACTGGATTTGCCGGAAGGTGCACAAGCCGTCAGTTCCCAAGTTACAGGCACCGTGTGCAAATTGCTGGTCAAAGAAGGTGACTCTATAGAAGCAGGAAAGCCGATGATCATGATTGAGTCCATGAAAATGGAATTCCCGGTAGATTCTCCAGTTACCGGCACGGTGCGGCATTTATTCTGTAAACAAGGCGGGTACGTATCCGCTGGACAGGTGCTGCTCATCATTCAGGAAAACAAATGATGATGCACAAGCTTCTTCCGCTGGGCGACATGTCATCTTTGCTGCAACGCTATGAGAGCAATACGCTATCACCTACCGAGATGGTGGAAATAGTTTATGCCGAGATTCAAAACGACCCGGATCATGTGTGGATTTCCACACTTCCATTGGAATCATTAAAAGTCTACGCTCGCAAGGTGGAAGCTCAAGGTATGGCAGCGCTGCCGCTGTATGGTGTTCCCTTCGCCATCAAAGATAATATTGATTTGGCGAGCATACCCACCACGGCGGCTTGTCCGGCTTTTGCCTACACACCATCGCGTAGTGCCACTGTCGTACAAAGGTTGATCGATGCCGGTGCCATTCCGATCGGCAAAACCAATCTCGATCAGTTCGCCACTGGACTAAATGGCACACGATCTCCCTATGGCGCGTGCCACAATGCATTCAACCCCGAGTATATTTCCGGTGGTTCCAGTTCAGGTTCGGCTGTCACTGTCGCCAAGGGACAGGTTTGTTTCAGCCTTGGCACCGATACGGCAGGTTCCGGCAGGGTTCCCGCCGCTTTTAATAACCTGATCGGCTATAAACCCACTAAAGGCTGGCTTTCGGCACAGGGCATGGTACCCGCCTGCCGTTCCCTCGATACAGTATCCATCTTCGCGCATACTGCAGCGGATGCGGCATGCATTATGACCATTTCCGCCGCCTATGACGCAGAAGATGTTTATTCCATGGAAAGAGAGGGACATGGCTTTAATTTTGGCACTGCACCCCGTTTTCGCTTTGGCATCCCGCGCCAACAACAACTGAAATTTTTCGATAATCATGAGAGTGAACGGCTGTTCAACGACGCAGTAGCCCGCATGCAAGCACTGGGTGGAGAAGCTATCGAAATAGATTTCGAACCGTTTCTCGAAGCCGCCCGCCTCCTTTACGAAGGACCCTGGGTGGCTGAACGTTATGCGGCCATTCAATCATTCTTCGAGCTGCATGGCGATCAGATCATCACCCCCGTACGCGAAATTATCGCAACCGCGAAACAGCGCTCGGCCGCGGATGCTTTCAATGGAATCTATCAATTACGTCGCATCAAACAACAAGCAGATCAGATTTGGACACAAGTTGATTGTTTGCTGACGCCCACTGCCGGCACAATCTATTTTATTCAGGCCATGCAGCAAGATCCCATCCGCCTCAATACCAATCTGGGCTATTACACCAATTTCATGAATCTGCTCGACTATGCCGCAGTCGCCGTTCCTGCCGGTTTTCAGCGTAATGGCTTGCCTTTTGGTATCACGTTGGCAGCACCGGCTCACCAGGATGAACCGTTGCTGCATTTGGCCCAGCGCTTGCAACAAGCTTACTCACTTCCTCTGGGTGCAACCGGTATTGCGCTATCCCAGAATACTCATTTCCCTACCGCGTCCCATTCTGGCCAAGCACTTATAGCTGTCTGTGGCGCACATTTATCCGGTTTGCCATTAAATGAGCAGTTGACCAGCCGCCAAGGCCGATTGATCACCACCACCACAACCTCGTCGGATTACAAACTTTATGCACTGCCAGGTCACCCGCCACTGCGTCCTGGGTTAATTCGGGTCAGCAAAAATGAGCAAGGCGTTGCAATCGAAGTGGAAATTTGGGAGTTACCGGCGTGCAAATTGGGCAGTTTTGTGGCCAATATTCCGGCACCATTGGGAATCGGCACCATTACCTTGGCAAACGGTGAAACCGTACAAAGTTTTCTCTGTGAGCATTACGCCATCGTAAGCGCAGTGGATATCAGTCATTTGGGTGGATGGCGCAGTTACCTGAAGCAGTTGGATAATCCATAATCAATACCGATCGAAGTTATCCTCCAACAATAGATATAAAACTCATGCTCTCAGTTTAGCCGCCGGTGAATATCGCAGCAAATTACCTATACGAACAATACGGTAGTATGATGAATGTCGGCAAATTCCTAGTCGAGTTTTCAATCTTGTTTAATCCATTAAAACATATGAAAGGAGACAGACCATGTCAACAATAAAACCTGAAGCATCCGCTAAGAAACTGTTACGTATCCAACGAAATGCAAACCAGCATTGGGTCGGTGACGGTTTTCCGGTGCGTACACTTTTCTCTTATTCAGCACTGGGGTCCCTGATCAGCCCTTTTTTGCTGTTTGATTATGCAGGACCTATGGAATTCTCACCGACCGAACAGCGCCATGGTGTTGGTGAGCATCCACATCGCGGTTTTGAGACAGTCACTATTGTTTATAGTGGTGAAGTGGAACACCGTGACAGTTCCGGTGGCGGCGGCAAGATCGGCCCAGGCGATGTGCAATGGATGACCGCAGCTTCCGGCCTGGTTCACGAAGAGTTTCATGGCCGGGATTTTGCACAACGAGGTGGCATGCTTGAGATGGTGCAACTATGGGTCAACTTACCCGCCAAGGATAAGATGTCGCCACCCCGTTATCAAAGTATTCTGGACAGTCAGATTCCTGCCATCAAACTTTCGGATGGTGAAGGAAGTGTGCGCGTCATTGCGGGCGAATTCGAGGGGATTACGGGACCCGCGCACACCTTTACGCCGATTAATGTATGGGACTTGCGCTTAATGAGCGAGCAGTCCATCGATTTTGCTGTACCGGATGGCTACAACACGCTGCTGGCAGTGCTTAAGGGATCGGTGCGCGTCAGCAAATCTGAAACCATTGGCGCAGCAGAAGTCGGCCTGTTTGACCGAGCAGGTGATTATATTCATAACGACAGCGCACAAAATACAATCGCGCTGCTACTTTGCGGTGAACCGATCGATGAACCCATCGCAGGCAGCGGCCCATTTGTTATGAATACGGCGGAGGAAATACGCCAGGCAATGGCAGATTACCAGAGCGGCAAAATGGGAAAAATATCATGAACACTTACAGATTGATTAGGAAGTAGAATCTGTTGAGTCAATCACTATGGATTAACCAACTACTGAAAAATATTCTGCTAATAATATTCTGATTTGGCATAGCTTTCAAAACGCGTATATTCCCCGAGGAAGGTCAAATCAATCTTTCCTATCGGGCCATTTCTCTGCTTGCCAATAATAATTTCCGCAATCCCTTTGTCTGGCGAATCCGGGTTATAAACTTCGTCCCTATAAATAAATAGAATGACATCGGCGTCTTGTTCTATCGCACCTGATTCACGTAAATCAGACATGACCGGACGCTTATTCGGGCGCTGCTCAAGACTGCGGTTAAGCTGGGATAATGCGATCACAGGTACTTTAAGTTCTTTGGCTAATCCTTTTAAAGCGCGCGATATTTCTGAAATTTCAGTGGCGCGATTTTCTCCCTGACTACTGGATGACATGAGCTGCAAATAATCCACCACAATCAAACCCAATTCACCATGCTGACGATAAAGCCGCCGGGCCCGTGCTCTCAGTTCCAAAGCATTCAGTGCTGCGCTCTCATCAATAAAAATAGGCGCCTCATTAAGCTTGCCTAATGCGTGAGTTAGCTTGGGCCAGTCTTGATCTTCCAATCGACCGGTACGAACCTTATGCTGATCCAGTTTTCCGACAGATCCCAACATCCGCATGGCAAGTTGCGCGCCACCCATTTCCATACTGAATACCGCGACAGGTTTATTGAGTTCCAGTGCCACATGCTCTGCAATATTGAGTGAGAAAGCGGTTTTACCCATGGATGGCCGGCCCGCCACAATGATCAAATCCCCAGGTTGGAATCCGGATGTCTTTTGATCGAGATCGTGAAAACCGGAAGCGATGCCGGTCACATTACTCGGGTTATCTTGACTATAAAGTAGTTCTATCCTTTCAACCACCTGCTTCAGGAGTGGTTGAATATCTATGAAACCTTCTTTACCTCGAGCCCCTTCTTCGGCAATTTCAAAAACTTTCGCTTCTGCTTCATCGAGTAAATTGGCTGCGGAACGCCCAGCCGGGTTATAAGCGGAATCCGTTATCTGTACACCGACTTGTGCCAGATTACGCATGATTGAACGCTCGCGGACAATTTCGGCATATCGTTTGATATTAGCAGCAGATGGGGTATTTTGCACGATAGCACCAATATAGGCGAGCCCACCGACATCCAGAAGCACTGCCGATATTTCCAGCGATTCAGCAACCGTAACCACATCAGCAGGTTTATTGTGTTCGATCAGCTTACAGATATGGTGATAGATCAGGCGATGATCCTGCCGATAAAAATCACTGTCTGTAATAATGTCAGCAACCTTTTCCCAAGCGTCGTTATCCAGCATCAATCCGCCCAAGACTGACTGCTCGCTTTCAATGGAATGCGGTGGCGTTTTATAAGGATCTGCGAGCTGATCCTGATGGATACTGATCGGTGATTGCGCCATAGGTATCAGAAAAACATAATTGATTGATGCTTGATTCTATCACTTGCTGAATCACAATGAAAAAAGGACTATGTTAATAGTCCTTTAAAGTGTTTTCTATAAACAGGAAAATCAAAGCATTGCTTCGCCTAATACAGAAACAGTAATATGTGCTGAAACATCACTATGCAGTGTTACTGTCAGAGAATAGTCTCCAACTTGTTTGAGTTGACCATGTGGCATGCGGATCATAGATTTCTCAATTGAAAAACCCTGTACAACAAGTGCTTCAGCAATATTTGTATTGGTCACCGAGCCAAATAGTTTTCCATCACTCCCGGTTTTTTGAGTAATCTGTACCAACAGCCCATCTAATTTTTCAGCAATAGCCTGAGCAGTCGCTAAAGATGTCGCTTGAATTTTCTCAAGCTCAGCACGCTTAGATTGAAACTCTGCAATAGTTTGTTCGGTAGCACGTTTTGCTTTTCCTTGCGGGATTAAATAATTACGCGCAAAACCGCTTTTGACATTAACAATGTCACCCAGCTGCCCTAGATTAGTGATTTTTTCCATCAAAATGATTTGCATATCATTACTCCTTAATGCTGATCAGTATAAGGTAACAATGCCAGAAAGCGAGCATGCTCCACCGCTGTACTAAGCTGGCGTTGATAAAAAGCACGGGTACCCGTAATACGAGCCGGAATTATCTTGCCGTTTTCATTAATGAAGTCTTTCAAGATTTCAATATCTTTATAATCAACGTGTTTTATACCTTCTACAGTGAAACGGCAAAACTTTTTGCGCTTAAATAAAGGGCGATTGGCTTTCTTTTCTCTTTCTTTATCTTTACTGTCTTTACGTCTTGTAAAACGTGCCATTTTAATTCCTATTTACTGATTAAATGAGTTCGATATGATCTATATGTAACACTAGCTGTTGATTCAGATGACTTTTTCTATTGATAAACCCTACTAGTTTAACCGTGCTGTTAATCTCAAACCCGGCAACAATCAAAGCCAATTGACCTAATGCTACTGTAAGAATTTCACACATGATTTGCCGTGCTACGCCTGCTTCAATTTGCTGAGATACATGTTTAACTGTAAACTCGATGATGGCAATACCAGCTGGAGTATAACGTAGAACGCCCAGTTTAATGATTTTCCCACAAATAATTGTTTGATTACAATACAATTGCTATAAAATCTACACAGCAGCAGGTTCATCTGATAAATCATCCGACTCTGAATCCTCAACATTTGTGTCTGAAATAATTGGGCTTGCAAGACTCACTCTTTCTTCTTGGCGCATCATAGGAGATGCCTCTGTGACAGGACCCTTTGTTTTCATGGTGAGATGCCGAAGAATAGCATCACTAAATTTAAAAGCATGATCTAAGTCGTTTAAGGTTTCTTGATCGCATTCAATATTCATTAACGCATAATGTGCTTTATGAACTTTCTGGATCTGATAGGCAAGTTGACGACGCCCCCAATCTTCTACCCGATGAATTTTGCCATTTTTTGCAGTAACAATGCCACGATAACGTTCGATCATTGCAGGTACTTGTTCACTCTGATCAGGATGAACAATAAAAACTATTTCGTAATGACGCATAAATTCCTTATGGGTAAAGTCTCCCATCAATGTTATGGTGAGACAAGGTTTAAAAAGCGGTTAATTTTACTGAATTAATAAGGTAATATCAAATTATGTTCAAATAATGGTGATTATATTTATTAGCATTACCATTGAACTGGTAAAATCTGCTCGCTTAATCCAACAACCCATCATTTAACATAGTTTTCTTCAAGAATTTTTAATAAAAATATATAAAAACAAATAGTTAACAAAATATGTTGCTAATGATTGATAATTACGACTCTTTTACCTATAACCTGGTACAGTATTTTTCTGAACTGGGCGAAAAGGTTATGGTATACCGAAATGACGAAATAACCCTGGATAAAATTTCACAGCTCAATCCTGAACGCATAGTCATCTCTCCGGGACCTTGTACTCCCAATGAAGCTGGTGTATCACTTTCTGTGATTAATCAATTCAGCCGGAGTATTCCAGTATTAGGTGTTTGTCTGGGGCATCAAAGCATTGGACAGGCATTCGGTGGTCGAGTTATTCATGCGAAACAACTAATGCACGGCAAAACATCGCCCATTTTTCATCATAATGCAGGTGTTTTCCGAAATTTGCCCAATCCTTTCATCGCAACACGTTATCACTCACTGGTCGTTGAACGTTCAACATTACCCGATTGCCTTGAAATTACAGCATGGACCGAAGATGATGAAATTATGGGGATACGGCACAAAACACTGGCCATCGAAGGCATTCAATTCCATCCCGAATCTATTTTGAGCGAGCATGGACATAAAATGCTCGAGAATTTTCTTAATCGATAACAAATCGAGTTGAATAAAGGTAGCCTGATGACTCCACAAGAAGCACTACACCATATTATCGCTCATCAAGAAATAATGCATGATGAAATGGTGTCCTTGATGCGGCAAATTATGCAAGGAGAAATTTCACCTGTTCTAATCGCCGCGATCATCACCGGTCTCCGGGTAAAAAAAGAAACCATCGGAGAAATAGCAGCAGCAGCTCAGGTCATGCGTGAATTGGCAACCAAAGTTGATATTCCCGATAGTGCTCATTTGGTCGATACCTGTGGCACGGGTGGAGATTCGTTACATACATTCAATATTTCAACGGCATCGGCATTTGTTGCCGCAGCTGCGGGAGCTCGTGTCGCAAAACATGGCGGCAGATCAGTTTCAAGTAAATCAGGAAGCGCTGATGTACTTGAGGCGCTGGGCGTTAATCTAAATCAAACATCGCAGCAGGTTGCCCAAAGCATCCGTGAAATTGGTGTCGGTTTTATGTTTGCCCCCAATTACCACGCTGCCATGAAATACGCCGCGCCAGTACGGCGTGAATTAGGCATTAAAACATTATTTAATATTCTTGGCCCGCTTACTAACCCCGCCAGCGCTAAACGGCAAGTACTCGGTGTATTTAATCATGACCTGGTTAAAACTCTGGCACATGTCTTGCAGCAACTGGGCAGCGAGCACGTATTAATTGTCAATGGAAAGGATGGATTGGATGAAATTACAATAACCGGTGAAACGAATATCGGTGAATTGAAAAATGGTAAGGTAGAAACTTATACCATCCGGCCGGAAGATTTTAATCTAAGAACATCTCCAATCGAGGCTATCCAGGTTACGGATAGCGAACATGCCAAAACAATGCTGCTTTCAGTCTTGGAAAACGTTGCCTCACCTGCTCGTGATATCGTCTTATTAAACACCGGTGCCGCTATCTATGCAGCCGGTATTGCGGATACGCTTGAACATGGCCTAAAGGCAGCGCATCAAGCAATAGAAAGTGGCGCTGCACTAAAAAAACTTCATGAACTCGTGGAATTTACCCACAGCAATTCTGTTTAAAAAATGTCCGACATTTTAAAGAAAATCCTTACCGTTAAAAAACAAGAAATTACTGCTGCCAAAGCATTAAAATGCTATTCATTATTACTCCAGGAAGCCCAATCAGCACTCCCTCCACGTGATTTTGTCGCAGCAATTCGTAACAAAATCAATGCAGGACAATCGGCTGTTATTGCGGAGATTAAACAAGCCAGTCCCAGTAAAGGGATATTACGTGGACCTTCATTAGGGACAAATACCCCATCATTTGAATTTCTGCCTGCCCAGATAGCCAGAACTTATGCCCAACACGGTGCAGCTTGCCTATCGGTATTGACTGATAAGCAATTCTTTATGGGTAGCCCCGAATATTTACAAGAAGCGCTTGCAGCGTGCCTGCTTCCGGTTTTACGTAAAGATTTTATGCTTGATGAATATCAAATTATTGAAGCGCGTGCCATGCATGCGGATTGTATTTTGCTGATAGTAAGTGCTTTCTTGTTGGAATATGGTGATGGTAAATCTAACAGCAAACCTTTAATGCAGATGCAACAGCTGGAAGAGTTAGCCCATTCACTGGGCATGGCGGTTCTGGTGGAAGTGCATGATGCGACTGAATTGGAAATGGCACTCCAGCTAACTACACCATTAATAGGTATAAACAACCGTAACTTACGGACTTTTGAAACATCGTTAAACACGACTCTGGAATTATTGAATAAAATCCCACCCCATAAAATTGTAGTCACAGAAAGTGGCATACATCATCCTGCAGATGTTGCACTGATGCGCAACAATCAAGTGAATGCATTTCTTGTCGGCGAAGCTTTCATGCGCGCTGAAGATCCAGGCGTTGAATTAGAGCGATTATTCTTTTAACCGCTTGATATCCCTATCTATACAATACTTCTAAAATTTAAATAAATATTCTTACTGAAGCAGTCAGACTCAAGTAGCTTATTGTTTTCTAAATATTTATCAAAGAGATGTCGTAGAAATGTATGCATTCCCAGATCAGGAGTTCAACATGCCACAACAAAAACAACAAAAACAACAAAAATTATCAGAGTGGGTCAGTTTTCTTACGGCAGCAGAAATTCCTGTTTTAAAACAAACTGCACGTAATCTTGCGATCCTGGAACAAGACGAACGGCACCTAAGCGCTCGCAGCATTGCTCACGTTGTGAAATATGATCCGTTCATGACAGTTAAATTATTACGTTATCTGCAACAGCATAAACATCGCAGTCAAGAACATGATGTCGTGGAAGTTGAGCAAATCATCATGATGCTTGGACTTGAAACGACATTAAATAAAGTATCAGCAAAACCATTGGTTGAAGAAATCTTGGGGCGCGACAACATGAGTGCACTTGTTTACTTGTTAAAAACCGCTCATCGCGCAAATATCGCTTCTTCCTATGCTTTTGACTGGGCAGTTCGTTTACATGACTTACATTTTGAAGAAATCCGTATCGCCGCATTGTTGCATGATATTGCCGAAATACTCATGTGGTGTTTCGCACCTAAAGAGATGCTAGAAATAAAAAACTTACAGAAACAGGATAAAGCCATACGAAGTGCAACAGCACAAGAAAACATTCTGGGATTCACATTGAATCAATTGCAACTGGAGCTCGCTGTTAAATGGAAATTACCACAACTATTAATTACTCTGATGGACGACAGCTGCTCAAGCTTACAGCGCGTTCGTAATGTCACTCTTGCTGTAAATTTAGCCAGACATTCAGCCAATGGCTGGGACGACGCCGCTTTACCTGACGATTATGAAGAAATCGCCAAACTTCTGCATTTACAAGCATGGGAAATTATGACCATAGTAGGTGCCGATAAACAACATGAAAATTAAATAAACCCTTGGACAACATTGGCTTCTATAATCATTACCTTGCCATTGATCTCTCTACCATCATTTTGAAATTGAAATTTAGCACCATTAACGACTCCTCCATACTTACCTGATAAATTGTCTTCCATACATAATAATAATCACACCAATCCAGTCTGTAACAGCTGGTCGAACAGCGTCAACCGGCCCATAGCCACATTTAACGCCACACCGATATAAACACCGCCATATGCAGGGAGCGCTCAATAATCAACTGCAACACCTAAGAGAGGTTAAGGTGTTGGGATGGAAAAAAGAGAAAAGCATTACAAGCAGTTGAATGCAGAAGAACGAGCGACGATCATGTTGATGCGACAAGAAGGGAGTGGATTACGAGC
>Ga0136611_10000140_pt1 | contig 42138 bp, 30 predicted proteins | sample AntDrymUQ2232306_2_FD_106645 | JGI IMG/M metagenome (GOLD analysis project Ga0136611, IMG submission 106645) | Polar desert sand microbial communities from Dry Valleys, Antarctica - metaG UQ223 (23.06) | ecosystem: Environmental > Terrestrial > Soil > Desert | place: Antarctica: Dry Valley... | reverse complement strand
GGGCATTGGGCGCCCGAACGCGCAGGCGCTGGCCCGCAACCCACGTGGTGAGGTAGCGGCGCTGTGCGACCTGGTGCCTGAGCGCATGGAGGAGTTCGCCGAGCAACTGCCCAACGGCAAAGATGTCAGACGCTACACGTCCTATCAGGAGATGTGCCGCGACAAAGAGTTGGACGCCATCTTCGTTGGCACGCCCAACCAGTACCACGTCCCGGTTGCGCTCGAAGCCGTGCGCAACGGTAAGCACGTCATGGTGACAAAGCCGCTCGCGGACTCTGAAGACGCCGCCCGCACGCTGGTGACCGAGGCAGAGCGCGCCGGAGTGGTCGGCATGATGTCCCTCTCTACCCGGTTTTCGCCGGCCTGTGTTTATCTCCAGCAGCAAGCACGCGGCGGCACTTTCGGCGAGCTGTATTACGCACGCGCACGAAGCGTGCGGCGTAACGGGATCCCCGCCTGGAACATGGGCTTCATCCAGAAAGGCGGTGGCGCCTTCCGGGACATGGGCGTGCACGCGCTCGACGCCGTTTGGGCGGTGATGGGTCACCCGCGACCTGTGACCATCACCGGCGTGGCCGGTGCCAAGTTTGGCCCGCGCGGGCTGGGCTATTGGTACACACGTCCGCAGCCAGCGGAAGACGTCTGGCGACAATACGCGGCGGACGACTACGCGGGTGGCTTCATCCGCTTCGAGAACGGGGTTGGCCTCCAGATTGAGAGCTTCTGGGCGTCGCACCAGCCAGAGGAGTTCCAGATGGAGCTGTTCGGCACGGAAGCCGGGGCACGGATGCGCCCGCTCACGATCTATCGTATGGAAAACGGCGCGGAGCAGGACGTCACGGTGAATTTGCCCAAGGGCGAGCGCGGCGATCCGAGCTGGGACAACATCGCGGCGCACTTCATTGAGTGCATCCTGGATGGGGTGCCGTGCACTGCGCCCCTGCGCCACGGCCTCCAGGTGCAGGTCATGATGGAAGCGCTGCTACGAAGCGGCGATTCGGGTAAAGAAGAGCGAATCGAGGAGTTTTAACGCGACGCCGCGCTGGCTACACTGCCCCACTGTCGTGAACGTCCCAAACAAGCGTCCCCACATCCTGTTGGTCATGACCGATCAGCAGAAAGCCAGCGCAACCGAGCACTATGGCGGCCCGGTGCACACGCCTAATCTTGACCGGATTGTGGCGCAGGGCATCCTCTATGAGCGCGCCTACACGCCGCACCCGCTGTGTGTCCCGGCGCGCATTTCCTTCTGGACCGCACGCTGGCCCCACTCGCATGGCGCGCGCACGAATGAGATTGCCATGCCTGCCGGCGAGACGCACTTCGCGCGGGTGCTGCACGAGAACGGCTACGTGCTCGGGCACTTTGGCAAGAACCACTGCTTCACGCGTGAAGATCTGGATACGTACTTTGAGCGCGTCTTTCTCGCCGGCCACGGTGATACGTTTGGCCCGGAAGTGACCATGGTCCGTTCGGCGCCTCCTGGGCCACCAAACCCGGCGTCTCTCATCAGCCACGAAGGCATAAGCCGTCCACAGTCCCGCGTAAGGTCGGAGCCTCCTGAGGAGTCCGCCACCTATCGCGTTACCGATGAGGCGGCGCGCTTCCTGGAAGAGCACGCTCCGACCAGCGACGCAGAGACCACGGAGCGGCCGATGTGTCTGTGGGTCTCTATCCCAGACCCGCATACGCCGCGCCAGGCGCCCGAGCCATACGCCTCCCGGTACCCGCGAGAATCAGTCCAGCTGCCCCCCAAGAAGGACGGCGAGCTTGCTACCAAGCCGGTGCGCCAGCAGGTGTTTCATCGCCTTCGACGCCTACACGATGTCACCGACGACGACATCCGCGAAGTCGCCAGCATGTATTACGGCATGATCGACTTCCTGGACGAACGCGTCGGCTTCCTTCTGGATACGCTCGATCGGCTTGGTATCCGCGACAACACGATCATCGTCTTCACGGCAGACCACGGCGATTACATCGGTGAGCACGGTCTACTGGATAAGTCCAACGCATTCTACGACTGTCTTACCCGTGTGCCGCTCTTCCTCGCTTACCCGGAGGGGCTCCCATCCGGCGGCCGCGAGTCCGCACCGGTGAGCCTAATTGATGTGCTTCCCACCGTCCTCACTCTAGCCGGTGTGCCGCTGCCAGATGGCGTCCAGGGGCAACAGTTGCCCGGTACGCCAGGTGCGCCGCCGCCGCGCGACGCTGTTTTCTCAGAGTACGGCGCCGGTGGGCCGCCCATAAGTATGGAGACGGTCGAGCGCCTCTACCCGCCCGGCACGCCGCGCGCGCAGCATGCGCTGCTCCGAGAGCGAGAGGGCGAGGGCCATGGCAAGATGCTCTGTGATGGCCACTGGAAATACACGTACGACTCGGGTCCTACCGGTGGAGAAGAGCTCTACGACCTTCGGGCCGATCCCTGGGAACTGGACAACCTGGCTAGCAATCCACACCACGCCGCCACGGTTTCCGAGCTGCGTCGCCGGCTCCTGGACTGGATGCTGGAGACCGAAAACGCCCGTCCCGTGCCGCTGTACTACGATACGCAGGCGTTGCTCACCTCTTGAGGCAAGCTGACGGAGACGCCTGGAAGAGTAGTTAGAAGTGCGCGTCAATCGCCGCTGCGTGCTCGTTCAGTCGCTGCTCCGCGTCGGTACCGCGCATTGAACGTGTGTAGCGGTTGGCACGGATGGCCACGGGGCCGCCGCCGCTTGAGTGCGACTGAAGCCACTCCACATCTGTCAGCGCTCCGCGCCATGTGAGCAGCGCGTGAAGCATGGTCTGCCGCACGTCCGCGTGCGCAGGGTCGTTCCAGAGGTCGCGCTGCTCGGCCGGATCGTTGACGCGGTCCCACAAGCGGCCAATGCCGTCCTCCAGGAAGTACTCCAGCTTCCAGCGCTCGGTCGCCAGCGCGCACGCCCTATACAGGTTCGAGACTGCGCAGCGGCGCGGACTTCGCTCGCCTCGTGAGAGCGGCCCCAGCAGGTCAAAGCCCTGGACCGTCTGGCTCTCAAGTCCGGCCGTCGCCAGAATTGTCGCGGTCAGGTCATTCCAGATAGCGAAGTCACGCCGCTCCCCCCCGGCCAGGACGCCAGGTAGGCGCATGATCAGAGGCACGCGCCAGGAAGCGTCGTAGAAGTTGTGCTTGTCGTTGAAGCCGTGATCCCAGTACTGCTGGCCGTGATCGGACGTGAAGATCACCAGTGTGTTCTCGCGCAGTCCGCGCTCATCCAGCCAGCGGATCAATCGCCCAATCTGCGCGTCACAGTACGCCGCCAGCCCGTAGTACAGCCGGCGCGCGGCGTCGATACGCGCCATGTCCGGCGTCCCATCCGCCTGTAGCGGGATAGAGCCGTGCCCTTCGCTCGCACCTTCACCGCTCCCACGCGCGCCAAGACCCAGCAACAGGTTGAGGTGACGCGGGTGCCGTAGCTCTTCTCCCGGCAGGTAGTTGAGCGGCGGCAGCTCGCGGCCGTCAAACAGCGTCGCCCAGCTACCCGGCGGGTCCAAAGGCGCGTGCGGACTGAGTAGCGAACAAAAGGCGAAGAACGGCTCGTCGCTCGTGGAGGTGTGCGCGTCGAGCTCATTGATGGTGGTGTCCACCAGAAATGCCTCGCTGAACAGCTCTTCCGGTATCGGGTTCGGGTGGCGCGTCGCGCGCGAATAGCCATGCTCCCTCAGGTGGCGACCGTAGAAGTCGTCACCCTCGCCGGACTTCTCCCCGTTCAGGACGTGCTGGACGTGGAAGCTCTCCGGGACAGGGCCAAAGTGGGTCTTGCCAACCATGATGTTGCGGTAGCCCGCGCCAGCCAGCAGGTCCGGAAGCATTGCCAGGTCGGTGCGGCGCGTCACACCGTTCTCGATGCAGCCGTGTACCGGCGTGTGCGTTCCCGTCATCAGGCTACAGCGCGCCGGCATGCATACCGGCGCGGGTGTGTGCGACTGGTCGAAGACCACCCCTTCACTTGCCAGCCGGTCGAGGTTGGGCGACACGGCGTGCCGGCTGCCGTAGACCCCTAGCGTGTCGCAACGCGACGTATCCGTTGTGATCAGCAGGACGTTGAAGCGCTTACCACTCCTGTTCTCCTGTCCCATAGCACCAGTCATACCCCTAGCTCCGCCACGGCAATGCCTTGCTCTCCAGCCACCGAGTACAGCAGATAGGTGTGGCCACCCTCCCGGTAGATCCCTGGGTCACGCAGCTCCCGCACCGGGTTTGGCGCCCACCCGCCAATTGATGGCACCAGGGGCAAATCCACCCCTTCGTATGCCTCCTCAGGTTCCAGGACCACTTCGGGCGGCGACGCGCGCCAGGTTCTCCAGTCTGCTGTCAGAAGAATGGTTGAGCACACAATCCGCTCTGGACAGTCTCCCTTCAGCGAGTAGTAAACAGTAAGCGTGTCACCATCCACGGCGGTCGCAGCATGCCTGAAGCGCTCGTCAAACAGCGTTGAACCCTGCTCAAACGCTGTCAACCCATCACGCGACCGGTAGAAGATCCCGCCGGTCGCCACGGCGTAGACGTACTCGCCCCAGTGGAAACAGCGAAAGTAGGAGGTGCCGTGCAGCTCCGGCAACACGCTGAATTGCAGTCCGTCGGTGGAAACTCCTACGCGTGTCCACTGCCCCTGGCCCTTCCCAATCGGGCCGTGGAAGTACATACGAATCTCGCGCCTGCCTTCGTTCAAGAGATCGATGTGTACATCGGGTGACGCGACGTGCCCGACGAAGAGCGACTCCTCCAGTGAGAGCACGCCTGGCTCGTGCACGGTCCACGGCCCTTCCAGCCGGTCCGCGTAGGCCAGGCGGATGTGCTTTCCCTGGTGGTGTGCGAAGTACAGGTAGTAGCGCCCCAGCGCCCCCTGTAGCCAATTCGGTACGCGGATCAGCGACGGCCCATTGATGTTGGTCCCAAGCGTCGCGCTCAGCGGCGGTGTAATGATGGGGTTCTGCGTAAAGCGCCTTATTGCCACAGCGCACATTCTCCCCTAAGACCGCCGGATCAAGCTCAGCAGTCTACTCGTTTCCCCACGGCAGCGATTCAATCCGCAGCGTGCGATCCACGTCCGCGAGCGCTACGCGCGCACCGCCCGCCGCACTCGAAGCGTGGATGGCAAACCCGACCTCCGTCGCCCGGCGTGCCTCGTCCACATCACCCACTGTTGGCCTCCCCTCACGGATCGCTCCCACCAGGTCACGGACGGCGGCGGGGCCGGCCGGCCAGCCCGTCTCAGGCTCCGGCCATTCGAGCGGTTGCAGTCTCAGTCCCTGCGATCCGCGCTGCGCCGGATCACCCGACGCAGCGGCCGGCGCCACCGACCACAATTGCGCGTCTCTCCCATCGTTCATTAGCAGCAGGCGCCCCTTGTCACCGAGTACTTCAAACGCCAGTCCAGGACCACCGTCCGGCGTCACGTACACCGTGACGCCGGATGCTAGGCCAATCTGGGCGCGCCCCGCCGGATCAGGTCGCCTGGAAGATCCTTCGGGTTCAGATGAGACATCGTCCACAAGGCCGCTCACCCAGACGATGTCCGATTCACCGGCCAGTGACAGCGCCGTGTCGTACCAGTGACATCCGTGATGGATCAGGTTGGGTACGCCGTACGCCATCACGCCGGTGACACGTCCAATGGCGCCCGATTCAACCGCCTGACGCGCTGCGTTGTAGCGTGCCGACCACCGCCGGTCCAGCCCAAAGGCGAGAGGCACGCGGGCAGACCGGCACGCCTCAACGATACGATCCATCTCCGCCAGGCTGGTCGCCAGCGGCTTGTCGCACAGCACGCCGCGCGCGCCGGAAGTCACGGCGGCAACGATCTGTTCAGCGTGCATGGTCTGACGTGTCGCCACGCAGACGACGTCGGGGCGCGTCACCGCCAGCATGCGGTCGTAGCCGTCAAACAACTCCACGCCGGGCCACTGGTCGCTCCAACACTCCTTGAAGGCGGCGCGAGTCTCAGCGCCATGATCGAAGACGGCCACCACCTGCGTCTCCGGTACAGCGGCGAAGCCCGCCGCCCAATTGTGACTGCCAGGAGTGCGGGTAACCATCCGGTGGCAGCCGGCAATGGCTACCCGAAGCGGCGTTTCAGCGGACATTCATTCGCCGCGGGCGCCGCCCGGCCGGGTCTTCCAACCGGATGGGTTCACGTCGATGCTGAGACCATCGGGCGTCCTCCACTTCCGCTCGCCCACCCACTTATCGGGCGTTCCTTCCTGGTTGCCGTACGTCTGGTTCCACTCTTTGAGCTCCACGGCGTCAAGCGCCCGGAGCCCTACCTCGGTCTGGTCCAGATCGTCTACCTGGATGCCGAAATGATGCAGCCCTGGCGTGCCCCCGCCGTATCGGTCCGTCTGGAATTTGAGTAGGGTCACGTTGATGTATCCATCGCTGATGATTGCTGACTCACTGCCCGGCGGCGTATCCACGTCTACAAATCCAAACGCCTGCTTGAAAAACTCCGCCGCCGCCTTCGGATCTTGCGTGGTGATCCCAATGTGCCTGATCTTTGCCATAGCTGCTCCCTTCGCTGTCGTCTCTCTGTGTATGAATGATGGCGACGTGGCGGCGACCGGCTAGCTAGCCCGGTCTGCCTGTCGGTCTGGTTCGTTGATCGCCCAATCAGTTCTCTACCACGCGCGGGGGTTGTCGTCCTTCGGTCCGCATCAACTCTTGCAAGAGTTGTTCGGTTAGCCCGGCGCGCACGCCGCGCAGCGACGGATCATCCCACCGGTTCACAAACTCATCTGGGTCTGTACTCAAGTCATACAGCTCTCCGTACGGCCGTCCAGCGTACACGGTGATCCGCCACTCCGCCGTGCGCAGCGTCTTGAGCTGAAGTCCGGGAATCCAGCGCCACTCGGTCTCAATTAGCACCCGGTCTCGCGCCTGTTGCTCCCCACGCGCCGCCGCTACCAGCGACATGCCCTGCACGTCCGGAAGTGCGTTGTGCGGCGCCAGCCCGCCGGGGTGCTGATCCGGCCGCGGCGGCCACGTCGTGTAGGGAACGCCTACGAGATCACACACTGTTGGCGCCAGATCGCATTGGCTTACAAAGCCATCTACAACGCGGCCGGGCGGCAGCTTGCCAGGGGCGCGCACCAGGAGCGGCACGCGCGTGCAGCCGTCGTAGTGCCACGGTCCCTTGCCGTCTAGCCAGTGGTCGCCCAGCATCTCTCCGTGATCGGCGATCACGATCACCACGGTGTTGTCCAGCTGCCCCGTCTCCTCCAGTGCGGCGAGGATGCGACCAACGTTGGCATCCACCAACTCGGTCATGGCGTAGTACGCTGCTTTGGAAATGGCGTCCGCGTGGTCATCGCGCGGCTCGTGCGCCTTGTGGTTTTCGCCGTACGGACGCCAACCGGTTTCATACTCGTCCGGCACATCCAGAAAGTGTGCCGGCTTGTCCGCTAGCTCCCCCTCCCGGCGCAGCGGCGGCGGCATCGCCGCCGGGTCGTACCGGTTGGCGTACTCCACCGGCGGGCACAGTGGTGGATGGGGATCTGGAAAGCTGGCCCACAAAAAGAACGGCTCGTTCCCCGTATCCCGTCCTGCGCTCTGGCGGCGAATGAAGTCCACCGATTGATCGCCGATCCAGGTAGATGCGTGCAGCACCACTGGTAGCGCCGACTTCCATGCCGGGCCGGAGCGGCCTGCGTAGCGCCAGTCTGTGCCGCGAGCGCGTGTCATCAGTGCTGCCGCGCCCGGGTGCTCCTTATGCAGCCAAGTGCCGTAGTGACCGGATGGCTTGTTATGTCCGCTCGTGAGGTTGGCTTCCTGGAAGCCGTAGTACGGTCCGTTGGCGACCTCCTTACCCCCGGCGGCGATTGCTTCTGGCGTATCCCAGCCGTCAAACGAGTCGGGTGATTCAGGCAGCCGGTGTACGTCCAGGTGGCCCTTACCTACTACTGCCGTGCGGTAGCCGTGGCGGGCCAGGAGCGTGCCCAGGGTCACGCTTTCAGGAGGAAAGCGTACGCCGTTGTCCCACAGGCCGTGCGCGTGTGGCCAGCGTCCCGTCAGCATACTCGCCCGGGCCGGCATGCAGATAGGACTCGCCGTGTAGCACCGCTCAAAGCGCACACCCTCCCGCGCGATGCGGTCCATATGCGGGGTCCGCGCTACCCGGTTTCCGTACGCTCCCAGCGCGTCCCAACGCAGCTGGTCCGCCATGATGAGCACCACGTTTGGTCGATCTGACATGAGCGCATTATGCAGCGTGGGGTCTCCCGAGGTTCGTTAGGCCCAGGGGTTCCGCTCTGGACGGAGCAGTGACAGCGCGCCGCCGGTCCGTGGCGCACCTGGAACCGCTACTCGAGCGGCAGGTTGCCAGCATGCCAGCTCGGGCCGCAGCAGCGGATCTTCTTCGCCCGCTCCCAGCTGACCCGCCACCCACTCCTGTAGCTTTTCCTCCAGCTCACGCGTCACTTCTGGCAGCTCGGCTGAAAGGTCGCGTGTCTCGTCCGGGTCTTCCAGCAAGTCGTACAGCTCTAACCAGGAAACGCGCTTTGGTTCCGGCCGCGCCAGCGCCAGCCCTCCGGTGAACTTGTGGATCAGCTTGTAGCGCTCGTTCCGAATGCAGCGGGATGCCAGGTACCGCGTCCACTCGGAGTAGCCATTCTCGTGCAGCTGCTGCGTCTCTCCTGACATCAGGGGTCGAAGCGACCGTCCCTGGAGACTCTCCGTGCGCGCCGTCTCGCTCAGCCCCGCCAGGTCCAGCAGCGTTGGCGCAATGTCCACCGCCTGGCTAATGCCCTGCACTACTCGACCCCCGGGAACAGCACCCGGCGCGCGCACGATCAGCGGCACGTGGATCGTGGAGTCGTATAGCTCGTCGTGCGCAAATGGCACCCGGTGCTCCGCCAGACTCTCCCCGTGGTCCGCCGTCAACGCCACGACTGCCGTCTGCCCAATGCCCAGCTGATCCAAGTGATCGAGCAGCCGCCCGAACATCTCGTCAAAGTAGTTGATCCCGCCATCGTAGGCGTCGATCTTCGCGCGCCCTTCCGGCGTTAGCTCCGCCACGGGTCCCCAGCCCCGCACGTAGTCAGACTCGTCCGCGGCCTTCACCACGGGTATCTGGTCTCCAAGGCGCTGTTCCGGGTACGTTGCGCCGTGTGGTGCGGGCGCCAGGTAGGGACCGTGGACGTCCCAGTAATGCACAAAGAGGAAGAAGTCCTCGTCTTTGTGCTGCTCTAGCCACGGGAACAGCCGGTGATGCAGCACCTCTGCGCCAACCATGCGGTGCGTCCCTGGCGTCACCGACACGTGGTACTCGTACCCGCGCACGAACCACTTAGGATGGTTGGGAAAGTTCGCCAGGTTGTCAAAGGACGCGGTTAGCGTTCCGCCTCCCACGTAGCGGCCGTGCTCAATCCTGACCGGCGCGCCGGCAGCCCGGAACAGATCCGCCAGCACCGGCGTGTGGTCGTCCACCCCAACCGGAAAGTTGTGGTCTTGCCCGGAAGGGTTTGCCAGCACCTTGTGCGTGGTCCCAAACTGCCCTGTCACTATGCTGGTGAACGAAGGTAGCGTGTATGGCGCCTGGCTTATGTGTGTTGAAAATCGAACTCCCTCGGTGGCGAACGTGTCAATCCGCGGGCTCGTTGGTCGGAAGTACCCGTGGCACCCCAGATGATCCGCCCGCAACGTGTCGCTCACCACCAGAATGACCTGCATCTCGTCGTCCTTCAGCCCTTACTTCCCTGACTTCCTTTGCGGCGCTGCGGGCGCAGTTTCGCGTGCGGCAGTATGATGACACGCCGGGAGGGAACACACGTCCATGTCAGTGTCCATACGCGCCACACGTAGATCGGTCTTGTCGCTAGGCTCAGCCGCCGGGTTGCTCTCGCTCGCCGCGTGTGGCCAGGCAAGCCAACAGGGAAGCAACGCGGCGCCCGCGCCCGCCGCCGCCAAGCCCGGAACCGGCACCAGCATCCTCTATCTAGGAAGCCACAACCAGGCCGAGGGGCAAGTGGTGCAGGCGCCCATGATGCAGTTTGAGCAGAAGTTCCCCGGGGTGAAGATGGAGGTGAGCAACCTGGCCACCGGATACGACGAGAAGCTCAAGTCCATGCTCGCGGCCGGCACGCCCCCGGACATGTTTCGTACCGGAGGCACCGGCTGGGCAGAACTGGCCAACCAGGGCGCCATGGCGGACATCGGCACGCGCATCAAGCGCGACAAATACGACCTCTCGGACCTGATCGAAGCAGCCGTCCAGCAGTATTTTTGGAAGGGCAAGCACATTGGCCTCGGCTCAAACGTGGGGTACAGCCTCCTTTACTACAACACCGCCACTTTTAAGGAAGCGGGTGTGCGCGACCCCAGCGAAGACTGGAACAAGCCGTGGACGTGGGATGAGTTCACCGATGCGCTCAAGCGCGTCACCACGCGCGGCCCTTCCGGTGAGCCGGACCGCTACGGCTTTACCGACCTGGCCGAGTTCCACCGCATCATGGTCACCAATGGCGCACGCATCACCAATGATGAAGAGACTCGCACTCTCTATGACACGCCCGAGGCCATCGAGGTTTGGGAGTGGATGTACGACCTGGTCCACGCCCACAAGGTCGCCCAGAACCCGCTGACCCACGCCCAGCTCAACCCGGCCACTGCCTTCATTCAGGGCAAGGCTGCCACCTGGATCAAGTCTACCGCCAACGGCGTTACCCAGCTTGTGCCCGTCAAGGACCTCCAGTGGAATGCCGTCCCCACTCCCAAGGGGCCTAAGCTCAAGAGCGAGAAGTGGATCTGGGGTGGCGGCAGCGCGTGGTGGATCGCCGCCGGCTCAAAGCATGTGGACGCCACCTGGGAGCTCCTGAAGCATATGGAATCGCCCGAAGTTGGGCGCGAGCTTGCCATGGGCGGCTTCGCCCCCATTCGCTATTCAGTCCTCAATTCCCCAGCCTGGCTGCGCGGTGATCAGCCGCCCAAGAATAAGAAGCCATTAGTGGACGGTCTCAAGAAGCTACTGGCTTTCCCTAAGCTGACCAACTGGGAGCGCTTCAACAGCGCCATCGGCAACGAGGTGCAGGCGCTCTGGAAGGGCGAGCGGCGCGGCCGCGAGGTGGCCATGCGCATCCGGCAAGTCACCGATCCCATCCTGGCAGAGCACCAAGCCGCGATCAAGTAACCCCCTTCGGATCAGGGGTTCGTGACGGCGGCTTCAGCCGCCGCGACCGACGCAAAGAGCGCGGGCAGCTCTCCTTGCTTACTTGCGGACATCCTGGGCAAGCGTGGTCAGCTTACGCTGCAGCTCATCCATCACCGCCTTCACGTTTTTGCCGTCCACTACCACCTCCCGCAGCGCGTCTTCGATGGCTGCGGGAGCGCCTGGCGCCTCCGCGATGGAATCCTGAGTACGCACGAACTGCATCTGGTCGAAGGTGATCTTGGCGTTGGGAGTCTCTTGGAGATACTTCTGGAACTCCGGGTTGGACGTGGCGTCGGTTCGTACCACCATATAGCCCGTCGCCTTAGAGAAGTAGACGGTGTTGGGCGTGGTGGTGATGGACTTCATGAACTCCCAGCCCGCCTCCTTCTTCTCCGCCGGTATGCTCTTGATAATTGAGAGACCGGCGCCGCCGCCGGGCACGGCGCGCTGCTTTTGCTGAGGCATGAACGCCGCGCCGACACGCGACGCGGTGCCTTCCTCGGTCTGCGTCAGCACCGCGGTCGACTCCACCAGGAAGGAGAGCTGCCCCGCCCGGAAGGCCGTTGCCGCCGGCCCTACCGTCTTGTAGGCGCGCGCCACGCGGTGCCGCTGGACCATATCCGCCATCCACTGCATGGCCTGCACCGTTTCGGGCTGCGTTACCGATGGATTGAACTTGTCATCGGACAGCTTGCCGCCAAACGCCCAGGTGAGGGACTGAAACGTCCACCAGTACCCAGCCACTGGAAAGGCAAGCTTGGCGTTGTCGGCGCTATCCGCCTGCATCGGGCCGGAGCGGGTTAGCTTCTGGGAGACTTCAAGCACCTGATCCCAGGTGTTGGGCGCCGTCTCGGGCAATCCCGCCGCGCGGAAATGATCCTTGTTGTAATAGAGCACGGGCGTGCTGCGCGCCAGCGGGATCTGCCACAGCTTGCCGTCGATGGTGGCGTTCTTGATGAACCCCGGCACATAGGTCTCGAACTTGGCGCTCTTATCCGCCTTGGCGTACTCGTCCAATGGATGCAACGCTCCTAGACGGGCAAAGCCGGGCATGAAGGTATCCACCGTCAGCATCATCACATCAGGCGGTGTATTGGCAGCCAGCACGGCGGTGAGCTTCTCCGACGCCTGCGCGTAGTTGCCCACATGCTCGAGCGCCACCTTCACGTCTGAGCGAGACGCGTTGAAGTCATCCGTGAGCTTGACCTGCGCGTCATGGCGGGGCCCTTCCAGGGACTTCCAGTACGTCAGCTGTACCGGCTGCTTGAACGCAAAGCCGTTTGCCCCTAGCCGTTCAGATTTCTCGCCACTAGTGGCACCCGACTGTACGCCGCACGCCGCAAGCACGAGCGCCCCGGCAGTGGCAGAACCGCCTGCCAGCACCCCGCGACGCGAAACGCCCGCCGTAGCCGGCCGCCCTGAGATCCGCTCCATGCTCAATGCCATACTCCTCAATAAGAACGTGCATGCACGTTTGTGCATGCACGCTTGCTAGCCCTGCCTTAGCTTATACAGCCGCATGCGGCGGTGCAAGCGGAATCATCACTACGATTAATGCGACCACTGCGTTGGGTCAATCCTTCGGTCGCGCAGATGACGCAGCGCGAGGGTCGGATAGTCGCTCGTGATGCCGTCCACTTCCCACTCGACCAGGGCGGTGAGGTCATCAGGTGTATTACCCAGCCAGCCGACGACGCGCAGGCCGCGGGACTTCGCCTCACGCACCACCTCTGCGGATCCGGTCTTGAGGGGGATATCCGCCTGAGCACACTCCAGGCGCACAGCGGTCTCCAGGAATGCCGGCGTGTCGTACGCCCCGATGTACGCCCGAGGCACGTCCGGCGCGAGACGGCGCACAATTTCAAGCGCCTCCGGCTCAAACGACGTTACGGTAACGCGACCGCCCAGTTTTAAGCGCTCAATTGCGTCTACCACCAATGCACCCACCCGCTCCAGACGCTCAGACACGTCGCGCTTGATCTCAATCGCAAAACTCGTCGTACCGGCGTACGCCGCCAGCACGTCATCCAGCAGCGGGACGCCCACCGGCTCCGGCCAGGCTGGGAAGCTGCGGCGCGCATCAAGCAGCGCCAGTTCGGCCGCGGTGTACTCTACAACTGATCCGGTCTTGTTGGTAGTGCGATCCAGGGTGGCATCATGGATCACCGCCAAGCGCAAATCGGCGGTGAGGCGCACGTCCAATTCAAACGCGGCCACGCCCAGCTTCTGCGCGTGCTCAAACCCGGCGAGCGTGTTCTCCGGCGCCTCTCCCCGCGCCCCACGATGGCCAAACACCAACACGTTCGGTTCCTTTCCTGCGATAAGTCTTCGGCGGGATCTAGAGAGAACCGCCGTCGCGCGGAGCACTGTTCACCCATTCGGTTCACTCTGCTGGGGCGCCCCAGCCAGCCTGCTGCCACATCGCTTCGGGCAACAGCGCGTCAACTCGGTCGAGGACGTAGTTGGGGCATTCGGCATGGCCGGCATCACTGAGCGCTTCCGGTGTCGTCTCGCCTGTCAGCACAAGCGCGGACGGCATACCGGCGTCGCGCGCCATCTTGATGTCGGTGTAGAGGCGATCCCCCGTCATGACACACTCGTGCGCCGGAAGGTCAAGCAGGGCAAGCGCTGCCGCCAGGACGTACGGGTCCGGCTTGCCTAGATAGCGTTCGCAGAGCACGCCGGTACACGCTTCAATGGCGGCGACGATAGCCGCCGCGTCCGGCTCCCCACGGCCACCCGGGAACGGGCAATAGCGGTCTGGATTGGTGGCAATCAGGCGCGCGCGCTTGAAGTACCACAGCGCATCGAACGCGATTTGCAGCTTGCGGTACTCAAACGTCCGGTCGTAGCTGGCTACCACGATGTCTATCTCCGCCGGATCTTCAGAAAGCCGGAAGCCCGCGTTGCGGAGCGCCCTTTGCAGCGGCTCTTCGGCGATAGCGAAGACGGTGGCGCTGGGGTAGTTCTGCCGCAGCCAGTGCGTCGTGGTGACCACGGTGTTGAGTACCTCGGCGGGCACGGTCGGGATACCCAATCTGCACAACTTGGCCGCGTAGGCGTCCGGGTCCTTGGTGGGATTGTTGGAGAGGAAGAGCAGCCGGCGGCCGGCGACGCGCAGCGCCTGGATCAATCGCTGCGCACCGGGCAGCAGAGAATCGCCAAGGTAGAGCGTCCCATCCAGGTCAAAGATGTACCCGGCATATAGGCGCTCGGGGCGCGCGAAAGGCGGGGGCGTCATCGCCGCGGCGCCGCGCGGACCGGTTGACAGCCAGCGTTCACACGCTCTATTGTAGTCTCCGTATGCACAATTGCGCATGCACGTTATTGCATCGGGTCACGGAATTAGTGGTGTGAGTCGAACTACGGTGGTTGCCATCGGGGATGTCTCGCGAATGCCCGCTCATTCATCGATGGTCGCCCCGTCGGTTGCGGGCGGCGAAGAGAATCGCGACCGGTTGGCTGCCATCGCGCGCATGTACTACCTGGATAATCTCGGGCAGCATGAGATCGCCCGCATACTGGGCATCTCACGCTCTCAGATTTCACGACTGCTGACTCGCGCACGCGAGTTGGGCGTGGTGCGTATCTCCGTGGACGAGTACGACCCGCGCGACCACCAACTTGAGGAACGGCTGCGCGGCGCGTTCTCGCTGCGGCACGTCGTGGTAGTACGGACTCAGGATCATGACCCCGAGCACGTCCGTCGTGCCACGGGCTACTTCGCCGCCGCGTCAGTGTCGGAGCTTATCCAAACTGGAATGCGGATCGGTCTCGCCGGAGGTCGCACGCTGGCGGAGGTGATTGCGCACGTTGTTCCCGGCGTACGCGGGGTACGCGGAGTCACGGCGGTGCAGCTTATGGGAAACATTGGGCCAGAAGCGGGCGAGATTGACGCCGCCGAGCTGAGCCGTGTGCTGGCGCAGCGTTTCGGCGGGACCTACTTCACCGTCAACGCGCCCGCTATCGTCCAGGATCGGGCGGCGCGCGACCTCTTCCTCGCGCACGACCACATCCGCGCCGTCTGGCAGCTGTTCTCGTCGCTGCACCTCGCGCTGGTCGGTATCGGATCGCCGGAGGACTCGGCGTTCATCGCCCGCGGCGTGATCGGCCAGGAGGAGAGGAAGCGCCTCCGCGAGGCCGGGCAATAGGGGAGATTTGCGGCCGCTTTTTTGACGCCGCGGGTCGCCAGTGCGACGATCCCTATCACGATCGTGTTGTCAGCATCGATCTGGAAACGCTGCGCCGGTGCCCGGACGTTGTGGCGGTAACCAACGGCGCCGCTCGCACACCGGCCGTACGCGCCGCGCTCGTCACGCGCCTGGTGACGTCACTCGTGATCGACGAGCATGGCGCGCGCGCACTGCTGGCCTTGCCTCCACTGCCGCCCCGGTCTGAAAGCATTGCCGCTGTAACCGCAACTCTGCCTCGCGCCAAGGAGCAAGGCGGATATGACGGTCTCTGAACATCAGGGTCAGTTGGGGCAGACTGACGGACCCGGCGAGGCCGTATCACATGAGCTTTCGCTGGGGTTGACTCCAGCGTTGGCGTTGGCGACCGATACGCGGCACGTTGCCGTCCGGTCCGGAGCGCTGGACGCGGTGGCTGCATCTTTCACGGCCTCCTTCGGCGCCCGTCCAGCGATTGTCGTCGCCGACACGACCACATACGACGTTGCCGGGAGCGCGGTGGACCAGGTCTTACGCTGTGCTGGTATCGATGTACGCGCTGCGTTCATCTTTCCGACCGGCGCCGGTAAGCCTGCGCTGCACGCTGACTATGAGCATGCGGTGAAGCTAAGTGAAGCGCTTGAGCAACATGACGCCATTCCCGTTGCCGCCGGCGCAGGCACGATCAACGACCTGACCAAGCTGGCAGCCCACCTCGCAGGGCGACCGTACATGGTTGTGGCGACGGCTGCCTCGGTGGACGGCTACGCTGCCTTCGGCGCCGCAATCACGCGCGATGGGTACAAGCAGACCATTGCGTGCCCGGCGCCGCGCTCGATCATCGCCGATGTCAACATCCTGGCCGTCGCGCCGGCTAAGATGACGGCGGCGGGTTTTGGCGATCTACTCGGCAAGATCACCGCCGGCGCAGACTGGCTGGTCGCGGACGCGATGGGAATAGAGCCGGTACACCGCGCCGCCTGGGACATGGTGCAGCCAGCCGCGCGCCGCGCCGCAAGCGAGCCGGAAAGTCTACGCGCAGGCGATGCAGGTACGATTGAGCGACTGTTCTTCGGTCTCACCATGAGCGGGCTGGCCATGCAGGCGACGAGATCCTCACGGCCCGCGTCCGGCGCCGAGCACCAGCTGAGCCATCTTTGGGAGATGCGCGGCTTGCACGCCGGCGGCGTGGAGCCGTCCCACGGCTTCAAGGTAGGAATTGGCACCGTCGCTATCACGGCGCTCTATGAGCGACTCCTGGAGCACCCGCTGGAGCGTCTGGATGTTGACGCGGCCTGCGCGAGCTGGCCGTCGCTGGCGGACGTGGGGCATGCCGTGCGTCAGGCACACGCGGATCCGCGCCTACGCGACCAGGCGCTGACCGAAAGCCGCGCCAAGTACCTGCCAGTAGCGGAGCTTGGTCCCAGGCTGCGGCGGCTGCGCGAGCGCTGGCCTGCCCTCCGCGACCGGCTGCGCTCCCAACTGCTGCCCACTTCCGAGCTGCGGCGCCTACTCCGCGCCGCCGGGTGCCCCTCCTGTCCGGAAGAGATCGGCCTTACGCTGGCGTCCTTACGGGAGTCTTACGGCGCCGCCCGTCAAATCCGCCGCCGCTACACGGTGCTTGATCTTGCAGCGGAGACTGGCCTCTTGGGGCCGTGTCTCGTTGACATCTTTGCCCCAGGAGGCGCCTTCAGCGTAGTCCCGGCTGCGTATACGTCCGCCGAGCGGGTGCCCGTTTCCGCCACCACTCCCATCAGAGAGTAACCGTCGTGTCTGTCTCGCCTCCCAGCTCTGTTAGCCGCCACCAGGCGCTGCAATCGCTCCAATTCCAGGCGTTGGATGTCCTGATCGTGGGCGGCGGCATTGTTGGCGCCGGCATCGCGCGTGACCTGGCGCTGCGCGGCTTCCGCGTTGCGCTTGTTGAGCAGCACGACCTTGCTTCCGGGACGAGCTCCCGGCCCACTCGCCTGATCCACGGCGGACTTCGCTATCTGGAAATGTATGACTTTGGCCTGGTACGTGAAGACCTCCGAGAGCGAGAGATCCTGCTGCGCGTCGCGCCGCACCTGGTCTACCCCCTGCCCTTCCTTCTGCCCCAGTACAAGCGCAGTGCCTTTGACCGGGCCAAGCTCCGCGCGGGCATGCTGCTCTACGACGCGCTTTCCTTTGATAAAAGCCTGCCCAACCGCCGCTGGTTGAGCCGCGAGGAGGTACTGGCAACCGAGCCGGCCATCAACAGCGGCGGGTTACAGGGAGCCTGGCGCTACTTTGACGCACAGGTGCCGCTGGTGGAACGGATGGTGGTGGAGAACGCGCTGGACGCGGCCCGGCACGGCGCCGTTGTCCTCACCCACGCGCGGGTGGAGCGCTTTCTGCGCGCCGCTCAGGCACCCGACACGCTTGAAGCATCCTCCTCCCCTGGAGTCTCAGGAGATCGGGTCACGGGCGCGGTTGTGCGCGACCTGACCAGCGGGCAGGATATCGAGGTACGCGCTCGCCTGACGGTGAACGCCACCGGTCCCTGGCTGGACTTCACCGGCGGAGATGTCCGGCCCGGCAAGCCACCATTGCTTCGCCTGACCAAGGGCGTTCATCTCGTGACGCCACCAGGCACTCGCCACGCGCATGTGCTCTTCTCACAGACCGATGGACGGTTGTTCTTTGTGGTGCCCTGGCTCGGGCATTCGCTGGTGGGCACCACCGACACAGATTACTCAGGGGACCCGGCAGATGCGGCGGCGGATGAAGCAGACGTGCGCTACCTGAGCACCGAGGCACGCCACGTCTTCCCGCAAGCGCCATTCGATGAGATCTACTACACGTGGGCAGGGGTGCGCGCGCTTGGGCGTGTGGAGGGGGTGAAGGAAGGCGCTGTCTCGCGTAAGCATCGCGTGCTGGACCACGAGGTCCAGGAGGGAGTACCAGGCATCCTTTCCGTCGTCGGCGGCAAGATTACCGCCTACCGCGGCGTCGCTGAAGAAGTAGGGGACCTGGTCTCACGCAAATTGGGGCGGCGCACGCGCAGTTACACCGACCGCCGTCCATTTCCCGGCGGCGCGCTGCGTGACCCCAATGTCTATGAAGAAACAGAGGTGTGGCCGCGCGCCCAGGCGCTTGGCGTCACCCGCGCGGCGTCAGCCCATCTGGTCCAAGTCTATGGCTCATTGGCGCAGGAAGTGCTTGACCTAGTGGAACGAGACCGCACGCTGGCGCGGCCACTTTCCCCGGAGAACCCGGCCATTGTGGCAGAGGTCATCAGAGCGGTGGAGCAGGAATGGGCACTTTCTCTCGGGGACTTTCTCCTCCGGCGCAGCGACCTCGGCCTCCAGGCAGACCAGGCGCTCGGCAGCATCGCGCAGATCGCCGCGGCAATGGGAGATCTATTGGGGTGGGATACAACCAACCGGGAGCAGCAAGTTGCCCTGTACCGCGCGGAGATTGAGCCGATGCGCCGCTTCAGCGGCGCGCCACTTGTCACGCTGCCAGAGGCGCCTGGGCTGGCGACGCCAACGGTCCGCGGGTCGTAGCTCCCGGAGAGCCCCCGGCCGCTACGACCCGCGCTCCACGAAGACGGGGCTCGACCAGGAAATGTGTCCGTCCTGCTGCATGATCCGGACAACGTAGGCCTGTCTTTGGCCAGGCGGCGGGCAAGCGGCACTATAGGAAAACGCCGCGGCGCGAGGCTGATCAGGACCTGGATCGCGCTCGATCTCAACCCGCTGACTCACGCCACCTGCCACGATCACCAGCGGACCACGTACCAGGTCACGCGGCGTGAAGCGTGCCGTCGCCGGTCCTGTCGAGAAGACCAGCGCTGCATCGGCCGGGCACTCCAGCTGCACCACGATCCCGTCCCAGTCGCCCGCGGTCTCCGATGTCCAGCGGACCTCCCGCTCAGACCACCCGCTGATGCCGTTTTCTGGATGGTCAAAGCCCCACCCCGCGGCGTCAACGATCCGGCCACCGTCAATTGCGAGCGACCCGTCCCAGCGTGTCATACGGTGCCGCGCGCGGATGCGAGAGCCCGTCCAGCCGATCCGCACGCGATGCCGGCCCGGCGGCAGTTGAGGCGGTGGGAGCGGATGGCGATACACGACGTCCGGCCAGCGGAGCACCTCAGCCCGCCAGAGAGGCGCCGTGCCATGCACCACGACATCCAGATGAAGCGCGTCATCCGCCGCGAGCGCCACAACGGACCCCATTTGCGCGCTCCCGGCACGCGTCAACGCCGTCACCTCCATCAGGATTCGCGCGCCGGTGGTGGCATAGGTCCGACGGGCGCGTAGTGCCTCCCAGATTGCCGCGCGGCTCTTCTCAACCGACAGCACCGCCGTCAGCCCGCCACCCATGGCAAAGTGGCCACGCGGTGCGTGGCTCATGCCCGGTCGCGCGGTGTGATCGTCACTGCCCGCGGAAAACCCAAACGTCACGCCGCGCTGGAACGCATCGTCAGCGAACCATTCGAAGACACCCCAGCAAGAGCAGATCTCCACCAGCGGCATGAGCGATTCGTCGAAGTGCTCTCGGAGATTGGCGTACCGGCCGCCCACATGCGGAATCAGAATCACGTCGTCCCGTCCCGCAAACTCCCGGTACAGCTCAGTCACCGGGAAGCGGTCTGTCCCTTCGTCGGAGCGGTCGTAAATTTGCCAATGTCCGGATCGATTGAGGTCGTACCGTTGCCCTGGCCCGCCTTTGAAGTGCACGTTGTGATCGCCGCCGCCCGGCGTGTTCCCAGACCATTCGTACCCCGCGAACGTGATGAAGTCGTTGGCTGCGTCGTACTCTTGCGTCTTGGCCATGATTCGCGCCCAGACCTCGCGCGTGACCTGGAAGTCGTTCCCTTGATGACCAACAAAGTCCACCGCCGCGCAGTCGCGCGCGTGAGAGAAGTACTCGTCCAGCGTGCCGGACCCAACGGTCTCCTCGGACTGCGCGTGCAGATCACCCCAGAACACTCGATACGCAGGCGAGGCATCTCCCTCGCCCGCTCTCCGTGCTCTCCCTGCTCTGCCCTTTGCCCGGTCGGATTCTGCCGGGCGCACCCGTATGGGGTTGCTCTCACCCCATAGTCCCGACTCGCCGTCTTCAACACGGACTGTGCCGGTTCCAGGTACATCAAGACGGTGCGTTTCCCGCCGGTGTGCGGTGACGTTTCCCCAGTGATCCAGTCCCACCACTGTCACAGCAAACGCGTTGCCGGCTGTCGCGCCGGATGGCGCGATCACGCGCAGGTGGTCTACCGCGCCGGCCACGACCAGCACCGCCAGCGGCTCGCCAATCGGGAGAAAAATCCCTGTCGCGTACGCATCCACCAGCACATAGAACTGCATCGGTCCAGCAAACGTCTGGCCCATCGCGCCCGGTGAGCCGCCGCTCAGGTCTCCTAATGTGATGGTGATGGTGTCGCCGGGCCGCAGGGCCTGGTCCCGCACGCGCATCACCAGCGTGCGCTTCCATGGCCGGACTCCCAGCTCGCCGTCGTAGCGCGCCTCCAGCCGGCACGGCGCGGGCGTGGACCATGCAACGGAGCAGAAGTCCGCTGCCGCCGGATCCTGAAACTGAGGCGCGCCAACGTCAGACGTCTGGTGGAACGCGATGCGCAGCGCGCCACCGTCATCGATGCCATATCGCCCGGCCGTATACGTGACCGTCCAGGTGCCGAACGCACCTGCAACCACCGGCTGGACCGGTGCCAGCGTCGCCCGCCCATAGCGGCCATCCACCGGCGGCGCGACGGGTGGCCACACCGGTGAGGGCAACAGCCGCTCAGCGTCTCCAACGCCTCTATCGCCCGACTCAGTCATGGCGCCACCTCCTTGCGCCGACCCACTGCCTGTAGCTGCTGCTGTAAATATTGGAGCCGCCCATCTCTGTAGACAACGGCGTTCCCTCTCAAATAGGTAACAGGCATGACGCGTACAACGCCGGCATGAGTCAGCGGGTTAGTCCGAGTGCGTCCAGAGACGCACGAGAACCTGCGGGAGCTGGCCGCTGGGCAACCCCTGACGCAGTATTTGGCGTTCCTGGCAGATCAGGAGTACCGCCGGACGAAGCTCGCCGAGTTCAATGCCGGATACGCGAGGCTCAAGGCCCATCCGGAGCGGTACGCCGCTTACCGGGCTGACAGCGAGGCGCTCGACGGAACGCTGATGGACGGCCTGGACGCAGACGAAGGGGTGGCGGAAGATGATGCGAAGGTCGACTCCGCGACGTGGTGAAGCATGGTGGTTTGACCCTGACCCGGTGCGAGGACGGGAGCTTGGCCGCAAAGTGCACCGCTGGTTGATTGTCTCGGTTGACGAGGTCAACGAAGGGGTCTCAGAGAAGGTGATTGTGGTGCCAGCGTGGATCGCCAGATCGCTTCGCACGTGCGGTTTGACTACCGGAAAGATGGCCGGCCCACGACCACCTATTGGTGCTGTGAGGATGTGCGCTCCATTTCCGTCGTGCGCCTCATGAACCGTATTGCACCGTATCCGGTACCCGCCCGCATCACCGGTCTCGTCGAGGAGTGGCTGCGCCGCCTGATGGGTCTCTAGCGCCCTGGCACGTGTGGCGACGGACTCGTCGAGCGGGTGCGCGCCCTGGCACCAAGCGAGGTTGCGGAAAAGTGATAGAACGTCCTACACGGTGATCGCATGGGGCATCCGTATAGTGCGCAAACCAAGGAGGATGGCACCTACATGGATCTGAAGATGGTGAACAACACGCGACTGAGCACGCGGCTGAGCACGCGGCTGAGCCGGCGCCGGATGATGCTCTCCGCGGGCGGCGCAGCGGCCGGCAGCGCGCTCGTCGCTTGTGGCGCCGCAACCGGTGGAACGGGCGGCGAGACCGGTGCCACTAAGAGTCAGCAGCCGGTGACGATCGAGTTCCTGCACCGCTGGGAGGGCTCACGTACCGAGGTGATCGATAGGGCGGTGGCCGCCTACCAGCAAGAGAAGCCTCACGTCCGCATCAACAACCAGCTCGTCTTTGGCAACGGCGAAGGCTTCATCGACGGCATGCCAGTGGACAAGATCCTGGCGCAAATCTCGGCCGGCACACCGCCGGACGTCATCATGATGGGCTCAGACGTGGCATCCGCGTGGGCGCGCCGCGGCGGCGCCCTGCGCGCGCTGGACGAGTCGCTTAAACGCGACAAGGTAGACCCGGAGAAAGTCTTCTACCCCGCGCTGGCCCAGATGGCCCGCGCCCAGGGCAAGTACTACGGCCTACCACAGCTCACCGCCACTGACCGCTCCTACCTCTTCATGAACAAGGACATCGTGGACGCCGCTGGACTGAACAGCGCCAAGGGACCGGCAACCTGGGAAGAGCTGGTCACCTGGTCCCAGCGCGAGAGCAAGCGTGAGGGCGACACCTTCAGCCAGGTGGGACTGAACATCGGCGGCACCCCGTTCATCGACTGGATCGCGCGCAATAACGGCAAGGTGCTCTCGGACGATGCCACGAAGGTCGCCTTCGACTCCCCGGCGGGACAGGCCACGCTTGAGTGGATGCTCGAATCCACAAAGCGCCTCTACGGCAGCCAGCAGGCATACACCGACGCGCTGAAGGGCGTGACCAACTCCACCTACACCGGCAAGCAGAACTTGTGGGTTGGACAGGCCGCCGCCTTCTTCACCATCAGCAGTGACGCGCCCAAGGCCAACTCCGCCTTCAAGCTGGCGGTTAGCATCGTGCCCCAAAACGGGCAGAACCCACAGGCCAAGCCGCTCTCGCTGGCGGAGAAAATCTGGATGTACTCGCAGGCTTCGGGCACCACCGGCGCGCGGGTGGACGGCGGCTATGACTTCCTGCGCTATCTCACCTTCGGCGAAGGCAACAAGGCTTTCGTGCTGGCGCAAGGGCGCCCCTCACCCGTGGTGAAGATCAACGACGACCCCGCGTTCAGGCAGGCCAACCCCTATTGGGACACGGTGGTGAAGCAGGGCCTTTCGCTGATGACCCCCATGGCGCAGACCCCCGCCTGGAACGCCACACGCATGGTACTGGACCGCATGACCACCAAGGTGCTCGCGGGCCAGCAAGGCGTGCGCGAGGCGCTGGCCGAGGCAGCGCGCGAAAGCCAGCAGCTCCTGGATGAGGCACGCCGCTGATGGTCGTCAGCCAGTCAACCAAGCCGGACGCTCCATCCGCGCGCCTTGTCCCGGCTGCGGCATCCCACTCATTCGTGCGCTGGCAGCACGGCGTCACGATCTCGCCCGTGGCACGGGTTGGCCAGCGCCACGCACTGCACGCCTACTACACCGCTAACCCCGAGCATCCCGATGGACACTCGACGCTGCTCTACACCAGCACCGAGCGCGACGCCCACGCCGGCCAGATCCTCGCCGTAGACCGAGCCACCGTAGACGAGCGCGTGCTGGTATCCGGCCTCCCAACCGAGGACAGTCATCGCGCCGCCTGTCAGCAGTGGGTCGCGGGTGGGCGGCGCGTCGCCTTCCACGACGTGCGTACCCAGGACGGCCGCGAGCAGTGGATAGTCTCCACCGTAGACGTGGCGACCGGCGAACAGCGCGTGCTCGCCCGCGACCGGCAGCTCGGGTGGGGTCAACCTAATGGCAACCTTATCCCCGTCTACGGACCGCACTGGGATCCCGAGGCGCACCGTGACCTTGACCTAATTGACGTCACCACAGGTGAGTGCCGCACTGTGCTCACCGCGAAGGCAGTGCGCGAGACCTACGCTGACCTAATTCGTGAAGAGTTTGGCGAGCTTGCCAATCGCCCTGAGTGGCCGCTTTCTATCTTCTTCCCTGCGCTCAGTCCCGACCTGACGCGCGTCTTCTTCAAGATTGCCGCCCCGTTGGGCGGGCACTACCGGAGCAAGGATGCAAGCAAGCGCGCCATGCTGGTCTGCTACGACCTAGCGGAACAGCGCTTCCTCTTTGCCGATCAGAAGTGGGGACACCCCGCCTGGAGCCCGGACTCGCGCACCATCCTGGACGTGCCTCACGTCCTGATCGACGCTGAAACGGGCGCACGCCGCACTCTTGGCAATCTGCCTCGCCTGCCCGGATCCCACCCGTCGTTTAGCCCGGACAGCTCGCTCTACGTCTCAGACGTTGCCCTGCAGCGAATTGAAGATGGTCAACTGAGGGGCAGTGAGGGTGAATGGGGGATCGCTGTCGTGGACATCGCCAGTCAGCAGCTCACCCTCATCGACCGCTTCGACGATTCGCAGGGAACCTCATCCTGGCGCCGTTGCCACCCTCATCCTGTCTTCAGCACAGACGGCGACCGCATCTACTACGCTGTCAGCCAGACCCCCTGGACCCAGCTTCACGTCGCTCGGGCTGGCCTACCGGCTAGGTAGCCGGTAGGCTCAAACCGCCCACGCGGGCCAAGCCATTCAGCCCTTGTTAGCTACGGTTAAGAATGACCACCGAGATCGTGCGGGTGGTCTTCGCTTCGTACTCGGCGAAGCCTGGGGCGCGCTCCTTCTGAAGGTTCCAGATGCGGTCGCGCTCGTCGCTCTCGGCCACAGAGGCCGTGGCATCCACCGTCTCGCTCCCCAGCTCTACTCGGACTTTCGGATTGGACTTTAAGTTGTGGTACCAATCTGGATTGGTCGGTGCTCCCGCCTTGGAGGCGAAGATGGCGTATCGTCCATCATCCAGCGCCTAGTAGACCAGCGGATTGACCCGCGTCTGGCCGGACTTCGCGCCTGTGGTGTGCAGCAGCAGCATCGACGTGCCTTCAAACTGCCCGCTCATCTTGCCGCTGTTAGCGCGGAACTCGTCAATAATCTGCTTGTTCCAATCGTTGAAATCGCTCATGGTGCCCTCTTTCGTTGCCTAAGGGAGTCTATCGCCAGCCGCCAGTCTCCTCGGGCGCACAACGTGTGGGCAGCGCCGGTGAGGCGGCCGCCAATTAGTGCCAGTTTGTGTCCGACTGAGGCCGGAGACTCTGGGCCGCTTTTCGCACGTCGTTCAGGTCCACTGGATCGCTCAAGGGGTCCTCATCTAGTACGGTGACGCGGTTCAGCAGCTTTTGCCAGCGATGAAGCTCATCAATGAACGGCTGAAACGGCACCCGCTTGAGATCCGAACCTTCCTGCACAACGTCTGCTAATCCGTTCTTCAGCCAGATGCCGTTATGCCAGTCCGGCATCTCAACGCATGGGAAGAGGCAAATGCCGTGCAGATCCATTCCCTGGTTCACCGCGGCGAGTGATTCCTCAACTACGTCGTTCAGCCATGAACGGCGGCCGCCGCCCAGCCCGGACGTTTCACCGATAATCATCGGCCGACGATAGCGGTCCCACACCAACGTCAGGAGCTCGCACAGCGACTTAATCCGGTCATCATCCGGGTCCAGCGCCTGGTGAGGCCCGTTCTCCTGGTACTCCATCTGACCAAACGAGTAGCAGTTGGCTCCGACGATATCCAGCACCTCCGGACTGCCTCCCAGCTCCGGCAGCGTCTTGCCGGCCAGGATGTCCCACGCCACAAACGTGTCCTCATAGGTCTCATGGTGCGCTGCCTCTTCCAGATCGGGGCGGTCGCGCGGCGCTACCACCTGCACCACTGGATCGATATGCACCATGCGCGCGTCCGGTAGCACCTCTCGGATCGCCTTAACTGCCGCGATGTCCGCGTGGCAGAGTGCCGCGCGCAGGCGGAACCGGTCGTCCTTGGTGTTGAGATACGGCGGAACCCAGCCCCACTCCCCACCAATGAACGCGAAGTATGTGATCTCGTTTATAGGCGTGAAGAATTGCGGCCCTTTCACACGCTGCGAGACATACTCGGCCGCCGCCCGGCAATAGGAGGCGAAGCGTTCGGGGAATGAGTCATGAAAGGGGTCGGTATCGTCCGGGTAGCCGTAATGACAGAGATCCCAGATCGGCACCACCTTGGCGGCGTTCATTGCCTCAATCAGCGGGTCAATGATGGAAAAGTCGTAGCGACGGCGACGGTCCACCAGCGGCCATGGAATACCCTCGCGCGCAACGCCAATACCCACGTCCGCCAGCAGCTTGTAGTCCTCGCGGGCGTGCTGTGGGTGCTGGATCTCGTCGTTCAGGTCGCGCCGGTCGCCTCCCTTCCAACGAAAGGTGGAGCACTCAAACCCAGAGAGAAAGAAGGTGGGGAAGATACCGGCGCTGGCGTGCTGCTGAGGCTGGTCTGTCTTAGGAGGCGGGACGGTGGTCACTGCGGCTTATACGAAGCAAGGGTTGTGCCGGTGGGCATGCGGTCGCGCTGCCTAGCGTCTAGCCGCAGCCGCGCGAGCCAGATGATCTTGAAACGAGCCATACTTGCGCGCGCAGGCTGAGCAGAGATCATTCATTCCCGCCGCCACCATGACGCCGCACTCCGTGCAAGCCACCCGTGCCGCCGGCACATGGCGAGTAGGGGACATCCGCCGCGTGCGCGACGCCGGCCCCACCGCGCCAATGGGCGCAACCGCCGTGACCGCAGTGACTGCCGTGACTGCCGTGACTGCCGCGACCGCTGTGGACGGCCTAGCCTGCCTGCCCCTCGGAGGAGCGTAGCCAGGAGCGCCCGCGGAGCCCGGGCCAGGTTTCGGCGGACGAGGTGTTGCCCTGACACCTCGCTCCACTGCTCGTGAAGGGGAAGGTACGGGCGGGATCCGCCGTAGGTTCCTCTCGGACGCAGCTGCGGACGGCCCCTGACGCACGTACGTCGTGTACGCTACGAACGTTCCTGTCGAACCGTACAAACCACCGGCCGTGCCTCCAGGCATACCGCGGGGCACGCCCATGGCCCCGGAGGCGGCGCCTTCGCCAGCGTGTTGCACCGAAGCGGGCTGGTACGTCGCGTCGTATGCCAGCCGGCGCGCCGGATCGGTCAGGACATCACACGCCTCAACAATTAGTCGGAACCGCTCAGCCGCGTGCGGTAGCGTACTGGTATCAGGGTGCAGTCGCTTCGCCATACGCCGGAACGCCGCCCGGACAGCGATGACACTCGCGGCTGGCGGAACGCCGAGCAACGCATAGTAATCCACACCTGCCCGCCCTTCTCCGTTCGTCGCGCCTCCCAACGCCCCTATCCCTCCTGGATCAGCGGCTCTGCCTCGCGAGCCGCGTCGTCTAGCGCCTGCTTGGGCGTCTTCTTCTGGTCCGCGGCGGCGTCACGCGCCGTCGCCAAGATGGTGATGACCTCCTCCCAGCGCGTCAGCTTGGGCGTGGGACGTGCGTAGGTGAGCATGCGCGTGAACGGCTGGATGCGGGGCTCGTCCTTGATGTATTTCTGCCACGCCGCGTGCTGCTCAGACGTGCGCCACGGCGGCAGCGTCGTCGTGGCCACCAGATACTCGGCGTTGACGGCCGGAGTCACGTACCAGTGGATGAAACGCCATGCGCGCTCGTGATGCTTGTTGGTCTTGAGGACGGACAGGCTGTGGCCACCAACGGTAGTCGCCTGGCGCTTCCCCTTGGGCAACTCCGCTGTGGTCCAGACGAAGGCGTCCTTGATCCTGATTTGGAGTGCACTTACATTGCCCGGCGGGATGTGCCAGATTCCTACGTTTCCCATCTCGCCGTTGCCGGGCATGGGGTACGGCGCCACACGGTGCCGGTGTATCAGGTCTACCTGATACTGCAGCGCCTCAATAGCTTCGGCGCTGTTCCACGTAGCCGTGCGCTTAGTCATGTCCACCAACTCGCCGCCGTTCTGCCAGATGAAGGCGAGCAGTGGGGATATCGCATCGGCTGTGCCTTTGGGAAAGACGGTGCCCCATGCCTCCTTGCCGGTGTTGTCGGTGCCAGTGATGCGCCGAGACACATCCAGCAGCTCGTTCCAGGTGGTGGGAGGCTTGCCGGCGTCCACGCCTTTCTGCTGGAACAGGTTGACGTTGAGCGCTAAACCCGAGCTGTTGAGGGCATATGGCGCGACGGCCAGTTTGCCTTCAAAGGTGGCCATATCGCGCGCAGCCGGGACAAGATCACCCAAAGTGAGTCGGTGGCTGCCCTTGGACAGCGTCTCGGCGGGTACGACCACCCCTTTCTTCACCAGGGCCGGAACCTGGGACAGGTTGTAGGTCACGATGTCCGGGAAGTCACCGCCAGCGAGCATGGCGGATAGCTTGGGGTAGTACTCGGCGGAATAGACGCCTTCCACTTGGGTGGTGGGGTTCTGCTCCTTGAACCGGGCCACGAGCGTGTCCGTGATAGGACCGTGCCCCTGGGTGGGACTCCATTGGTGCAGGTAGGTCAGCTGAACGCGCGGCTCGTTCGCGCTTGGCGCCCCATCGGTCGCCTGCCCTCCTGCACACGCCGCCAGTACCGGGCCCGACGCTATTGCGCCGGTCGCGCCCGCCAGCGCCACCAACCGCCGGCGAGTCAACTGCATCGAGTCTCGTTTCCCATATTCCATCACATTGCGCCTCTACCCAGTCCCCCTCGGGGCCTCACCAGTCGTAGCCGTCAGGCTTCAGCGCATGAGTATTCCCACCGAGGACACGGTGCCCTGGCACCCACTCTCCACTCTTACGCTCCTAGACGAACCCTGACGCTTGCTCGTGGCGCGTCGCCCGGGGCGACCCGTAGTAGGCCCGCGCGGGCGCCATTGTTTCGTCCAGCGGCCCATCCGGCAGCCGAGTGCCAAGCTCCTGGCCAAGCAGTGTCTCAAGGCGGCGCCGGCTGGCGCGCACCACGTCAGCATGTTCGGAGGCTACGTCCTTGTGCTCCAGCGGATCGGCTTGTAGGTCGTACAGCCGTTCGGTGCCTGATGGGTCCTCAAATCGCACCACGTAGTTCCAGTCGCCATCACGCACCGAGGCCATATTGCCCCAACCCGTAACGACGTATTCCCGCCCGGTCGCGCCATCCTTCCCTTCTATCAGCGTCTTCGCCGAGCGGCCCGCCAGATCGGGGCGGTCGACCGCCGTTGCGCCCGGCCACTTCTCCAGCAGGCCCAGCAGATCCAACGCGGTGGGGACAATGTCGTGGTTTTGGACGAAGGCGTCCACCGTGCGGCCGTGCCCTCCCGGCGCGCGCGGATCTCTCACAATCCAGTTGAGCTGGGTGTTGTGCGCGTACAGGTGGTCCGGACTCTTGCCAAAGCGCCCGTGGTCCAGCAGCTCGGTCCCGTGGTCGCTGGTCAGCATCACAATCGTGTCGTCCAGCCGCCCCAGGTCTGCCAGCGTATTTAGAAGCCGCCCGATCACATGATCCATATACGTGATCTCGCCGTAGTACAGCGCCTTGGTGCGCTCCTTCTCCTCGTCGGTTCCGATCCGCGCTGCCTCGGGCGGATAGATGAACTCCACGCCCTCCTTCCCTTTCGGGAAGTCGTAGTAGCGCGACGCGTACTCGCGCGGGGGGTCCCACGGCTCGTGCGGGTCGAACGATTCCATCCACAGCATGAAAGGACCGTCATCATGGTTCTCTTTCAGCCAGTCCACGCCGCGTTGGAGTACGATGCCGCCGGTCAGCTCGCCTTCCTGCTTGAAGTGGCGCTTGTTGAGCAGGTACTGCACCACCGATGCGTGCTTGGCCGGGTCGAGCGTGCCTCTTATGCTGCGCTCAGCCTCGGCGCGGATCAGATCCAGCGCTCCGCCTTTCCAGTTGTCGGTCTCTTGGCCGCGTACAAACTCCCAGTTGAAGAAGCCCCGCGTGAAGTTCTGGGTTGGCTTGAAGATGTGATAGACGTCGCCAATCAGACAGGTCTTGTAGCCCGCCTCAATCAGCAGCTCGGAGAGCGTGGTGTGCTCCGGTGGGATCTTGTGCCAGCCGCGCGCGTTTGGCCATAGCCCCTTGGTGTCGTAGTCAAACCGCCACGGAAAGCTCCGCAGCCCTGTCCACAATGCGCGCCGCACCGGGATGGTCGGCTCCGCCTCGCCGAAGACCGCGCTGAACGAGACTCCGTCCCGCCGCAGCGCATCCAGGTGCGGCGTCTGCACGCGCGCTATTCCCGGCGCCTGCGTGTGGTGGACGCAGTCGTAGCGCAGCGTGTCCAGGACCAGCACCACTAGGTTCATTAGACAAGATCCTCCAACCAGGCGTATTGTGTCGGTGAGTGCAGCAAAGCCTTGGGATTCTCCCGGCGTAGCGCGCCAAACGTCGTCATCCGTACCTCGCTCACTCCTGCTCCGGCCCCGGCAGCGTGAGTCTGCGCCACGCGCTCGTCACGGAAGGCGATTGGCGTGCCGCGCGTGTCCTCGAAGACGTACAGCGCCGACTCGTCATCCATTGCCGGCGGCTCGGGCGCATCACCACTCGTAAGCGGGTCCCCGCGGAATGGCGCGATCCGTGCCTCAGATGCGCCTGACTTTTCCAGGAATGCCAGCAGCGCGCCGTGCAGCTGGCGCGCCACCTCGGGCTGGCTGGCGATCACGTTGTGGTCTTGCTTGAGATCGACGCGCAAGTCATACAACTCACTCGGCCGACCCCGCGGGCTGCACACCAGTGCCCACTCTTCCGTGGTCACCGTGAGCGCCTCAATCAGGCGGCTCGAGACGGTGCCAGTCGCAGTGCCACCGGCGGCGCCGTCGAACTGCGCCACGGCCATCAGTCCGCCGCGGCCTTCGCCAAGCTCGCGCGCCAGCTCGTTGGGATAGCGGCCTGAGAAGGCGTGCTCCCTGACCTGCGCTTGATCCCCACGAATCAACGGTAGCAGTGAGTGACCTTCTACGTCGTCGGGAACGGGTGCTCCAAGGAAATCCAGCACTGTGGGCAGGAGATCGACGTGTTGCGCCAGGCCCTGGACGCGCGTGCCCGCACCAGCGCCGTGTGGGTGCCGGATCATCAGCGGGATGTGGATGGTTGGCTCGTAGAGGTTGCCCAACGGCCCGCCGGGCTTGCCTTGCAACTGATGCTCACCAAACAAGTGTCCGTGGTCGGTAAGGTGGATCAGCAGCGTGCTCTCGGTCATACCCAGCACGTCCAGCCGGTCCAGCAGGTGCCCGAGCCAGCGATCTGAAAGCGTGACCAGCGACGCGTAGAGCGCGCGCACATGGTTGTGCTCGTCCGGCGAGAGGTAATCCGGCCGGCCGTACTGCGGGTAGATTACCTGGTCGCCCGTGAAAGAAGGATCGGCGTACCGCTCCACGTCGAAGTCCGGCGCGTCAAACGGCTCGTGCGGATCCCACATGTCCACGTACAGGACGAAGCCGGGCGAAGACTGGTTTTGGGAGGAACCAGAAACGCCTCGTTCGCGGCCACGGTTCCGGTTGCGTTCCAACCAGTCCATGGTGGCCGTTAGGGTGCGTGCGCACATCCAGTCGCGCTCGTACTCGCGCGTGGCAGCGTTCCTTAAATAGAGCTTGGTCTGCGGTGTGCCTTTGAGCTTGTGTGGCGCCGCCGGTAATGGCGGATCGACGGGATCCACGTTCCAGCGGTCGGCGTGCTGGCCGCGGATCCACTGCCACCCGGCGAAGCCGCGCGTGAAGTTGCCATCGTCATTCCCCAGCGGGGGCGTATCGAAGAACAGCACCGGCGTGAGTCCCGCGCGGCGCACCAGCTCTGGCAGCACCACGTCACCCGGCTCAAGCGGTTGCCACGGACGGCGTGGGAAGGAGTACCGCCCCGTGAAGATGTCCGTCCGACACGGGATAGTCGGATAGCTTGAAACGTAGAAGCGGTCAAACACCGCCGACTCACCTGCCAGCCGGTCGAGGTTTGGCGTGCGAATGAATGGCTCTCCGGGCGGCCGTCCAAGCCGGCTCCAGGGTGCGGGATCGCCGTACGCCGCAACGTGATCGCGCCGGAGCGAGTCGTTCATGATCACGATGACGTTCATGACGTTGTGGATGCCACCGTACCGCATCACGCACCTCGCGTGCTGTAGTCCGCTTTCGGAGTCATCGCAACAAAGAATATAGGGCTGCTCCAGGCGATCTCACCGTTCGCCAACTCCACCCGCACGTAGCAGTGGTCGCCGGGTTTAGCGACCAGCTCCGTGTCCAACACGGCCGTGAGTCGGCCTCCCTCACGCTGTCCTCCGCGCTCCAACAGATCCTGGCCATTGTGGACTAGGACCGTGCGCCGCACCGCCGATGGAGCATCCACCTGCGCGCTGGCGCGGATGGTCGTGCCATCCTCCCGGAGAGGGACCTCCTGCCCCATGGTCGCACGCGCGCCCTGGCCAACTTGATCACCAGTCACCTCGATGTCGAGCGTTAGCCCGATTTTTGCCCCAGTCACCGCGTAGCAGCGACGCGAACGGATGGCGTCAAAGATCGCCTCCCGCGTCACTCGCGCTCCGGTGGACACCGGCACTGCCGTCATGGAGATGCCCATGTGATCACCACCGGAGACGAACCCCATGCGGTAGCCACGCGCCAGCGCATCCGAGACGTAATGGCCCTCAACGTACTGATCCGGCGCCAGCACGGCGCCACCTGTCGCGCCCGGTCGCTCAAACGAGCCGCGCCGGTCCTGGTGGATCTCTACCACCGGCTCATACGTCTCCTGTCCCCAACTGGTCCAGTTGCGCCGGAAATTGTGGACCGACGGATGATGCGCCACCGTGAAAGCCGGGTAGCCTTCCGCGTCACCTTTCTGAAGCAGCTCCCATAGGCCGGTCACGGTGCTGCTTTCTATGGCGTTGGCCGGCCAGAAGCGCGGCGGATCACCGCGGAAGTACACGTCAAGGTGGCCGTGCCCGTCGCCCGTTTCGGGGTCGTAGCGCGTCGTCCACTCGTACCCCAGCAGCGCCGCGAAGGCGGGCGTGGTGAAAAAGGCGGCAGTCTTCCGATTGAGCCACCACTCGTACGCGGACTTCGTCTCGGCGTGGTCGGTTAGCACCGCGAAGTCCTGGCGCATGCAGTCCTGCGCCCAGCGATAGTTGAAATCCAACAGGTATGAGGTTGGCCGGCGGCAAAACGACTGCTCGGTGTGCATGTGGATGTTGCCGAAGAGAGCCGTACGCTGACGAGGACGCAGTCTTGTACTTGCGGAATCGTTCTCCACCGTAGTGGACACAACTTGCCCGAACTCTTTTGTGTCTCCCTCCTTGATAGAAATGGCGGCGAGACACACGTCGCTCTGTGTGTTGCGCGTGCCGAGGTCCGCCTGCCAGCCAATGAGCAGCCGATCCCTTAACGACGTGGCCGACGGACGGGCGAGCACGCCACCTTGCTCGGGCTCGTGGAGTACATAAGGAGTGCTCCAGCCTCCCTCCGCGCGTGAATCCGGCCAGAGCACGGCGGTCTCGAAGGCGCGTAAGCGCGCGAGCCGCTCGCCGGTGTTGATCTCGGTCTTCTGCCAGGCGCCGTAACGCCTCACCACCAAAGCTACGCTGCTGCCGGCCGGCACGAGCGTGGGAAACAGGCTGTGACCTGCTCCCTCGACGGTGCCTTGCTCACCATTTCCATCTGCTCCTCCCGCGCCTCCGGCCATGACCCGCCAGGGGCCATTGCCGTCGCGAACCCGAACGACGGGCCGAGCCTCGCGAAACCACATGGCGCGCTTCGCTCGTGCCCGGCCCGTCTGCACGTACGGGATATCGCTAGTCAGCTCAGGGTAGATCTCTTGGAGTGTCACGGCGGCCCAGCTGGCCCACAGCCGGCCGGTTGCATCTACCGTCGCGGAGGGGTGGAGGTGCCAGCCAGACGTGTAATTGAGCCGCTCCGGCTCGCTCCACCGTTCCGAGCGCGCTTCGTAGCGCGTATGCCACACGTCTGATCCCGTGGCGCTCGTGTCGTCGGAACCTAGGCGCTCGGCAATATCGAGCGAGGCCAGGTCGTCCGCCGTCGTACCGGCGCGCGAACCCGGTTGCTCCCATGCCTCCCCCGCGTTTGGTGACCACCACAACACGTGCACGGCGCCATCCGCGCCAGCCGCGATCGCCGGATCGTACATGCGCGGAGCTCTGCCACCTTGAGTGAGCGCCAACGGCACGGGCACGTCTACCGGTGCCTCCCGGGTGTTGCCGCGTAGGCGATGGAGTTGAAGGATGACCGGCTGATCGGCCGCTACCTCGGCGTGCTGCCAGCTTTCATGGACAAGCCAGACGGTATCTGACCCGGCCGCCATTACAGGCGCAAAGGGCCGGTCCGAGTGTGGCGCGCCGCCGGCGAGCATTACCGGTCCTCCGCCACGCTCGGGGTGACACGGTGCGGCTAGGAGTGAGAAGGTAGCGTGTTCTGCCGGTGCGTCGCCCGCGTCACGAGCGACCCATGCTACCCACGCGTCTTCCCCAATGGTGGCGAGAGCGGGCTGGAACACTGCGCCCGCGGCGGAAAGATCCACCGGAGCAGACCAGGACTCGCCGTCGTTCCCTGAACGGGCAAAGCGTACGCACTCAGCAGCGCCATCAAATGATAGGTAGGCCAGCAGCAGCTCTGAGCCGGTGCAGGCAAGCGCGGGACTCGCGGCGAATCCCGGTAATTGGGCACGATACGCCGCCTCTGTCAGCGTTGGTGCGGGTGCAGATGCGGTGTTGGCCATTGTCAGTCCTCGCTACTCTGGGCGTTCTTTGCTATCCCAGGGTATACCGAGACAGCTCTCACGCGTGGACTACACTGGCAACGCGGAGACATTATGCGCCGGCCAAACGTCCTCCTGATCTACACCGACCAGTTGCGCTGGGACGCGTTGGGCTGCAACGGCAACCCGGACGTCAAGACGCCCAATCTGGATCGGTTGGCCGGGGACGGGCTGACGTTCAGGCGCCACTTCGTCCAGAACCCGGTGTGCATGCCCAGCCGGGTCAGCTTTCTCACCGGCCAGTATCCCTCCGCGCTCGGCATCACGCACATGGGTGTGCCCGTGCCGCCCGAGACGGTGACACTGCCGAGCATGCTCCGTCCGTACGGCTATGTCTCCGCCAACATCGGCAAATTGCACTTCCTGCCGCACGCCAACCGGGACCATCGTCAGGTCCACCCTAACTACGGCTTTGACGTACTTGAGATCTCCGACGAGCCAGGTCCGTACGAGGACGCCTACCGCGCGTGGGTGAGGCGGATTGCGCCCGAGCACCTGGACGCGATCAGTCCCGGCTTGCCGCCGATGGCCGAAACGTGGAACCGCGCGCTTGGCATCAGGGACGCCGTGGTGCACCCGAAGGAGCGGTTCCCAAAGCACGCAATCCCCTTCCGCGCGCCTGGCCACCTGACTCACTCCGCCTTCGTCGCCGAGCAGGCCATGGAGTTCATCCGGCATGTGGGCGCGGGAGCAAGCGGCGGTCATACTCAGGCCAGTCTCCAGCGAGGAAGCTCAGATTCCCAGGCGGGGTCACCATGGCTGTGCATTGCCAGCTTCTATTCGCCGCACAGCCCGTGGGTCGCGCCGCAAGAGTTCCTGGACCTCTACGACCCGTCAACATTCCGGTCGCCGTCATTTCCAGCGGAGGTGGATGGGAGCCGAGCCGGTACGGACTACTCGGAGGAAGGGTTACGTGCCGCGCGCCACGGGTACTACGCCATGATCAGCGAGGTAGACCACCACGTTGGCCGCCTATTGTCGCTTGTGGAAGAGACCGGGAAGGGGGATGACACCATCGTCGTCTTCACCTCGGACCACGGCGACTGGCTGGGCGAACACCTGCGTCACGGCAAGGGCTACCCTGCCGCCGACCCCGTCAGCCGGGTGCCATTACTAATGCGCTGGCCAGGATCCTCTCAAATGGGTGGCAGCGGGATCAAGCAGCCGGGTCGCCCAATCGACGAGATTGTGGAGGCGGTGGACGTCCTCCCCACACTGCTCGAGTGCGCTGCCGTCCCCGTTCCTCCGCAGGTGCAGGGTCGTTCCCTCCTGCCATACCTACAAGCAAGGCCCGCCGCCGCACGCGAGTCGGCACTGACCGAAGCGCATGGTTGGAAGGCGCTGCGCACCGAGCGTTACCGCTACGTCTACCGGGTCACCAGCTCCGGTCCCGAGGAACACCTTTGGGAACTTGAGAGCGATCCCGGCGAGTATGACGACCTCGCCGCACGACCGGAGCATGCTGCGGCGCTGGCTGAGCATCGAAGGCTTTTGCTCGCGCGCGTTCTTGAAAACGAGCAGCCGCTGCCACGCGTCTGGGCGTACTGAGCTTCTAACGCGCCGCCTCTTTCAGCAGCGCATTGATGACGGGCGCCATCCGCGACGTGGCCGCAGCTGCCGTTTCTTGCCCCTGCTGGAATGCATCGAGTTCCTTGTTGACTGCCTCGTCCAGCTCCGGCCAGTTGGTGAGCTTTGGTGGCACCATCAAATCCACCACTCCCTTGGCGAAAAACTCATTCCACTCACGCGGCAGCACGGACGTGAGGTACTCATCGCTCTTCAATACCGATGACCTCGCAACCACGCCTCCGATGCCCGCCTTGTAGTACATCTTCTGCAGCTCCGGGCTCACGTACCAGGCAGCCGCTTTGTAGGCGGCGTCCAGCGCTTTGGACTGCGCCGCCGTTGGCTGCTGCATCAACGCCAGCCCATTACCAGGCATGGCGAACTTGCGCCCAACTTTGCCTCGTGGATGCAGCGCAATTCCAACATGCGGTTGCACGAAGCTACGCGTGTTTCCCGCCGAGCGCAGGCCGGGAAAGAACGCCAGCCCGCCCGCGATGAAGCGTTGGATGGGCATCTGCTGCGTGTTCTCCGCGGGCGTTGTGGCGCAGCGGAACTTGTAGCGGAAGTCCTGATAGAGCTGGAGCGCCTCCACCGCCGCCGGCTGATCCATCACGTACTTTGTCAGCCCCGCGTCCAGGATGTCGCCGCCATTGGACCACAGCCAGTTGCGCCAGTTCCCCGTCTCCGTGCCAATGATGTCCGGTCCGGTGCCACCGCTAGGCCGGGTCAGCTTCACCGCCGCCTCGCGGTATTGCTCTGCTAGCGTCCACGCGTCGCCCGGCACGCTCGCGCCGCCACCCGATACCAGCGTCTTGTTGTAGTACAGCACCGTGGGGCCCGCCTCGCGAGGCAGCGCGTACTGCTTCCCCTTCACGTTGAAGGTCTCCCACATGTTCGGCGAAAACTCTTCCTTCCGATTCTCCTTGTCCTTGGAGATGTAGCCGTCCAGCGCCGCCAGCATGTTCTTGGCAACGTAGAACGCCGGGAAGTTCACGCTCAAGTGCAGCAGGTGCGGTGGCGTCCCCGCCGCCGCTTGCGCCAGCACCTTCGGTCGCTCATTCCCCAGTCCCGTGATGTTGAGCGTCACGCCGGGGTTGCGCTCCTCAAAGATCCGTTTGGCCTCTCCCGTGACAAACAACCCCATCTCGTTCGTAGAGATCTCCCATGCCAACTCCAGCGTCACCGGTCCCGTAGAGGTGGCCGGCTGCCCTTCGCTCGATGGAGCTCCCGTTCCACCCACGCCGCACGCGCCCAGCACTCCGGCTGCCGGTGCCATTGTCAGGATCTGTCGCCTCGTCGATCGCTTCATGCTGCTATCGTACGCGGTCTGATCTCACCTGTCACCAAGGGCCAATTGTCGTCCCGAACGCGGCGGGGGAAAAGTACCAGTCATGTAGCTCGCCGGTTTCTAGCGCAGCGCTATCATGCGTCAACATGACAAGTCCCAGAGTGAGTCCGCCGAGAATCCGTCGCGTTCTGCATATCGGCATGGACGGCATGAACCTGCCTTTGCTGCGCATGTTTGCGGCTGAAGGGGTACTTCCGACCTTCTCCGCACTGATGGCGCGCGGGAGTGTGAATCGTGTCCTGCCCGCCATTCCCGCCTGGACGCCAACTAACTGGGCCACGATGGTCACGGGCGCCACCGCCGGCACGCACGGCCTGGGCGGGTGGAGCGTCCGCCGACGCAGCGACCCCTGGTCTGAGCATCGCCTCGACTCGTGGCACTCGGACGCCATGACGGCCGAGACCATATGGGAGGTTGCCGATCAGGCGGGTCTCAAGACGTTGGTCAACTTCTGGCCATCCGGCTCGTGGCCGTCGCGCTTGACGCACGGCTACGTCGTCGCCTCTGGCTTCCATGACTCGCCCTTCCCCATGGCGGCGCCCGTATGCTTCCACTGCACTACGCGCGCTGATGTAGCCGAAGGACGCAGCGCCGGTGTGCGTCAGGGCGGGCGATCCGGCAGCACGGTGGATACCGCCGAGACCGGCATTGTGCCGGGAAGTGTCGTATGTCGCTTAGCCAGTGCGGCGACCACGGGCGGTACGGACGGCGACACGTTTGGTGCAAACCTCACAATCCCGCTGCTACGCGGCGGCGAAAGCACGCTTCACGTGCGTGGTAAGCGCGGACCAACCGGCACGCTCGAGCATGTGGCGGTGTACCAGCAGCCTGACGACGCAGAGCCTCTGTTGAAGCTGCATCAGGGCGAGTGGTCAGACTTCGTCACGCGCGACTGGGGCGCAGGCTCCGGTCTGGACGGCAATACGCTCGGCACCGTTCGTTTTCACCTCCTGGCAACCGACGCGGAGAGCGTGAGTGTCGTCAGCTCACAGGTCTACGCCGCGCGCGGCTGGGCAGCACCCCAGGGTCTGGATCAGCAATTGATCGAGGCAGCCGGGCCGTTCTTTGACACCTTTTCCATCGACCCGACCGGCGGTGATGCCGAGCTGCGCTGCTTCCTGCAAGACATCGAGTATCAGGGCGAATGGCAAGTGCGCGTCGCAAAGCACCTGATGGCCAGCGGCGGGTGGGACCTGCACTTCAGCCACTGGCACCTCTTTGACCACATCAACCACCCCACGGTGAACCCGGCCGACCCCGATGGCCCGAACTACGATCCCACGGTTGGCGCCTGGATGATGGAGGCGCAGCGCCAAACGTACATTGCCGGCGACCGCGTGCTCAAACAGTTCCTTGAGCTAGCTGACGAAGAGACACTGGTCTGCGTCCTGAGTGACCATGCCATGCCGCCTGCGCACCGCTGGGGCCACCCGCTGGTACGCCTGGAAGAGGCGGGACTCCTTGTGCGTGGCGCAAACGGCAAGATTGACCTTGAGCGCTCACAGGTTTATGTCCTCCCGGATCGCGGCTCTGAGGTCTACGTCTCGCTGCGTGGCCGTGAGCCATGGGGCAGCGTGCCACCCGACCGTCTGGATGCAGTGAAGAATGCCGTGATTGACGCCTTACTGGATTGGCGCGATCCGCTAGATAACAAACGCGTCGTGGCGCTGGCATTGAAGCTAGAGGACGCAGCCATGATCGGCTTTTGGGGCGATCCACAGACGGCAGCGTGCGGTGACGTGGTGTTCACCTTTAACCGGGGCTTTGGTTGGGGACCACCCGTAGAAGGTGGCAGCGTTGGCGCTGGCAAAGGCGCTCAGCACGGCTCACAGCTCCCCACGACCGAGACAAAGTACTTCACCAACATGGCCACACTCATCGCCGCCGGACCCGGCATCCGCGCCGGCTACGAGCGAGACTGGCACCGGCACGGCCTGATGCGCATGGAAGACTTTGCCCCTACCATCGCACACGCGCTCGGTCTGCGCCCGCCCCGCCAGTCACGCGGCGCCGTTCTGCACGACCTCTGGGAAGAGTGACTTCACCGATAGGAGGTGTCTACTCTTCCCAAGGATTAGTCGTGTCACCCACCTCCGCACGCAGCCGCTTCAACTCGGTTTTAAGATCTGCCACGATACCGGAATAGGCCGGGTCTGAGTAGACATTGCGCAACTCATGCGGGTCTTCGTCCAGGTTGAACAGCTCCCACTCTTGCGGTCCAGGCTCGGGCTCGTAGTAGTAGATTAGCTTGAGACTGTTGGTGCGCACGCCGTAGTGCGCGTAGGTGTTGTGGCTGGAGTCAAGGTGCATGAAGTAGCGGTAGTACATCGACTCACGCCAGTCCGGCGGCGCCTGGCCCTGGAGCACGCCGCGGAAGCTCGTCCCCTGCATGCCTTCTGGCACCGGCACTCCCGCCCAGTCCAGGAACAACGGCGCAAAGTCCGTGTTGAGCACAATGTGCGCGTCCGCGCTTCCGGGCCGGATCTCGCGCGGGTAGCGGACCAAGAACGGCATGCGCAGCGACTCCTCATAGAAGTAGCGCTTATCGAACCAACCATGGTCACCCAAGAAGAAGCCCTGGTCAGAGGTGTAGATCACCACTGTGTCCTCCGCCAGCGTCCCTCCTCCATGCCCCCTAGCGTCCTCCGGGCGGCCGGAGGGCAACCCGGCTGCACTGGTGCTCGGTTGTTGGTCCAGGAAGTCCAGAACACGCCCAATGTTGTCATCCACGCTAGCGATGCACTTGAGGTAGTCACGCATGTAGCGCTGGTACTTCCACTTGCGCATCTCCTGGAACGAGAGGCCCTCCGGTGGTGGCCCATTGGTGTCAACCTCGTTCAAGTGCTCCATGCGCATGTGCGCCACCCTGGCTGCCTCTGCCCGCGTGGCGTAGTCGTCGTCAAAGGTTTCCGGGTAGGGGATCTCCACGTCCTCGTACATGCCGGCATGCTTCTCGTCCGGCTGCCACGGGCGGTGCGGCGCCTTGTGGTGCAGCATCAGGAAGAACGGCCGCTCGGGGTCTCGCTCCCGCAGCCACTCCAAAGAGAAGTCCGTGATCAGGTCCGTCGCATAGCCTTCATACGTCTTGCGCGTCACCTCGCCGCCCGGCGTTGACGGCATCTCAAAGAAGTCAGGGTTGTGGTACTTCCCCTGACCCGGCAGCACGCGCCAGAAGTCAAACCACTGCGGATGGTTTTCCGGTTGGTGCCCTAGGTGCCACTTGCCGATCATCGCCGTCTGGTAGCCCGCTTCCTGGAGAGACCGCGCGACGTTAGGCAGATCCTCCCGCGTGTGGTCAAGCCCCTCGCGCAGCGTAATCACGCCATTGACGTGGCTGTACGTGCCCGTCAGGATGCTGGCCCGGCTCGGCGCGCAGATGGAGTTGGTACACAGACACGTGTCCAGGCGCATCCCCTCGCGTCCAATCCGATCCATATTGGGCGTCTGGTTGATCCGGCTTCCGTAGGCAGAGATGGCATGCGCGGCGTGGTCATCGCTCATGATGAAGAGTATGTTGGGGCGGCGTGTGCCAGCTGGTGTCGTCACGCCGCCATACTACCGGCTCGAGGGCGCACGCCGCGTCGCACCTTGCCCTCGCCGTTTGGCCGAAGTCGCGGCGCGCTACAGCGGCTGCGAGAGGATTTGGTCCACTGCCTCGCGTGCGGCACGGGCGGCGTCACGCGGGTTGGTTTTGCCATCCCACAGCGGCTTGAGTGCGGCGTCCACCGCCTTATTGATTTCGTCCGTGCGTGTGTTGTGCGGGGCGTGAAACGGACCGGGCTGACCGAAGACTTTGACCATCAGTCCGAAGATAGGGTTGAGCGAGAGCAGCTTCGGGTCGTTCCAGACATCGGTGCGGGCGCCGGGGCTGCCGCCGCCGCCGAACACTTGCTCGATCCCGTTCTCCTTGTTGGTGATGAACTTGGTCCACTCCCACGCCGCTTCCGGCTCTTTAGAGAGCTTGGTTAGCGCGTAGCCGGTGCCGGTGCCCATGGTGCCGCGCTTGCCGCTCGGTCCCTTGGGTATCACGGTTGCGGCCCACTTGAACTGGTGGGTCTTTGAGGCAGGCAGACGGAATTCGGCCACCACACCCAGCGTTGCTTGATGCATTGCCAGCGCGCCTTCCTCAAAGTTCTTGCGCGTATCGGCGTAGTTCTCGGCTAGCCGGTGCTTATGTACCGTCTCATGCAGCCAGGTGAGCGACGCTAGCGCCTCGGGCGAATCGATCAGGCACTTCTTGCCGTCCGCGCTGAGTAGCTCGCCGCCAAATGTGCGCAGCCACGCCGTGCCACATTCCTGGATGCCCATTGCCGGAACAAAGCCTTGACCGCTGCCAGAGGTAGTGATTCGCCGTGCGCGCTCCAGTAGATCGTCGGTGGTCCAGTTGGCGTCCGCGGGCGGTGGTTGGACTCCAGTCTTGGCGAGTAGATCCTGGTTAAAGTAGATCGCATTACAGCCGTAGTGGCCAATGAACGGCAGGCC
>Ga0136611_10000139_pt1 | contig 42151 bp, 36 predicted proteins | sample AntDrymUQ2232306_2_FD_106645 | JGI IMG/M metagenome (GOLD analysis project Ga0136611, IMG submission 106645) | Polar desert sand microbial communities from Dry Valleys, Antarctica - metaG UQ223 (23.06) | ecosystem: Environmental > Terrestrial > Soil > Desert | place: Antarctica: Dry Valley... | reverse complement strand
ATCGCGAGGATCGCAAGGATGACCGCGGTGATCGCAAGGCGAGGAAGCATTACCCGACCTCGTGAAGCCTGATTTCGTTCACGAGGTCCCGGCCCGCGGAGCGGGCTAGACAAAGTAGCTTCGCCGGGCGAAGCGTAGCGTCATCGCGAAGCTTCGACCGGCTTACGTGCGACGAAGGTCAAAGTTTCGAACAGGTTCTTGCGGATCTTGAAGACGAGATCTTCGGTGCCGGTATAGCGCGAGAACGCATCGACACCGGGGATGTTGATGAGGACGGCTGCGGCCGCAAGCAGGTCGCGCTTGAATCCGGTTGCAAGGCCGATTGCGCGCTCGATGTGGAGGATTTCGAAGCCCCCATCGTTGAACAACTGCTTGATGCGGCGCTCGGTGGTGACGAAGTTGTGGGTGTAGTCGACGTCCCAGAAGAATTGCCGCTCTTTCAGGTAGTCCGGCACCACGACGAAGAAGATCCCGCCGGGCTTGAGCGAGCGTAACGCTTCCGCCGTGAACTGCCGCGCATCGTCGATGCCGCGCATATGTTCGAGGACTTGATCGGCATAGACGACCTCTGCGGATGCGTCGGCCATCGGCATCGGCGGGGTCCAGGCTTCGATGACCGTCAGGCCCTTTTTTCGTAGGACCTCCATCAACAGTGGACTCGCTTCGATCGCGGTGTATTGCCAGCCGTCGGCGACGGCGAGCTCGCCGAGCGTGCCGTGGCCGGGACCAATCTCGAAAAACGCGCCGGGCGCCTTGGTGAAACGCTCGAGCAGGCTGAGCCGATGCCGCTCGATGCGCGCGCGGCGGCCCGCGCCGTACCCAGTCAGGCTTTTTTCAGAGAAAGTTTTGTAGAAGGTGGAGTCGGCCACTGAGGGCGTTTGGCGATCAACCCGGGGCCGGATGATGCCGGCCCCGGGTTAGCAAGGCTTACTGTCCGGCGGGCGCCGCGCAGGCGCCGACGTTGCGGCCCGGGCGCGGGAACATGGTGCGGCCGATGGTGCCGGAGCTGTTGGTGATGTCAGTGACATCGACCCACGCCGTCGACGGCGTCGCACCGCAGTGGCCCGCGATGATGTCGAAGATGTAGACCTCGTGGCGGTTGTGGATGTTGTCGCCGTTTGCGTAGAAGTAGCTGACGACGTCGAGCGACGGGTCATTCATGTTGCCGCGCTTGGCGTTGTAGCCATAGCGGCCGTCCTTGGCGCGCAGCGCATCGACGGCGCGGTCCATGAATTCCCACGATCCGCCGTGTTCCTGGCAGGAGTTCCGCAGCGCCGCGCCGTACTGGCTGGCAATGTTGCGGACGAGTGCCGAATCATTCGGCCTGGGCTTGCGGTTTTCACCGGCCCCCAGCGGCGTGATCGGCGCCGCGCAGCCGCTGGTGCTGGCCACCGCGCCTCCGCCTGTGGGCACGGTCGAGGTCGGACGGGTTGACGACAGGAAGCTCGCCCAGCTTGACCACGGACCGAAGAGGTCGCCGACGCGCGCGCGGGCCCGCCATGAATAAACGACGTCGTAATCGAGTTCCAATTCGACCAGGTGCGCGCCGACGTTTGGCGATTCACCAACGGTGCGGGAGTACACGGTCGTCGTCGGTGAGCTGACCTCGAGGTCATAGGCCACTCCAATCGCGTCGTACTTTCCAGTGGAGTTCAGCCAAATCAAGGTCGGGCGTCGATCTTCCGCGCGCGCGCCGTCAACCGGGGAAACCAGCGCCGGCGCCGTGACCTTGAGGGTGGATCCATCAGCCGCATTGGCGGCTGAGCCGCCGGCAACCGCCGACGGGGCCGTAATCGACGATGACGCTTGTGTGCATCCAAGTGCGGCCGTCAACAAGGCAAGGGCAGTCCCGAGTCGAAACAAAGTCATCAAGCAATCTCCAGGTGCGGCCGGCGGAAATGCAGCGACAGTGCAAAAAGCTGGGGACCCATGCACTCGCTTGGCCGTCAGGATTATAGCAGAATCCAACTGCTTATGGCGTAACCCCTTAATTTCCGCTAAATTAGGGGCTGCGCACATTTTCTCATGCTAACATTGCCGCCCGTTGGGTCACCCAGGACCCCGTCCTTTTATCGGAGCCAAGGAAACGATGAATAAATCAGTAGTAGCGCTGTTTCTCGTCTGTGGTGTGTGTGTCATGACGTCCCGTCAGGCTTCGGCGCAAACTGCGCCCTGGTCGGATCGCGGCTATATCAACGTCGGGTGGGGCGTGGAGTCTGGGTCTTCCGCCATGACCGATTCGCGGACCTCGACGATTTACGAAGAAACGGCGACGATCAACTCCGCCGCCACGTTCACCTCGGGAAGCTTGTTCGACGTCGGCGTCGGCATCCGCGTGTGGCGTAATCTCACCGTCGGCGCGGCCTATCACCAGGAACAGAACGACACGGACGGCCAGTTGACCGGCTCGATTCCGAGTCCGACCTTCTTCAACCGTCCGAGGGCGTTGAACGAAATCGTCCCCGGCCTGAATCGCAAGGAAGCGGCAGCGCACCTGATGGTTGGGTGGGTGATGCCGTTCGGACCGAAGTTCGACGTGATCATCTCGGGCGGTCCGTCGTTTTTCCGCGTCGAGCAGGATGCGGTGAGCAACGTGGCGATCGGCGAATCGGGCGGGACGTTCACGACGCAGGAGACCATCACGACCAGCAAGAAAAGCCAGACTGGCTTCAATGCCGGCGCGGATGCGACCTACATCGTCTGGCAGAACGACAGCGTCCGCCTCGGCGCCGGTGGTTTCGTGCGCTACACCGCAGCCGACGTCAGCCTGCCGATGCTGACCAGCGAGCAGCCGACCGACGTCGGCGGCATGCAGTTCGGTTTCGGGGCGCGCCTGCGCTTCTAAGATTCGCTCGGTGGCGGCGATACCCAGCGTATCGCCGCACTCCTTCCATCATTTCTGCCCGGGCCGTCTGCGTTCCTTGGCGTGTTATCGTCCCAAATATCTCCATGAGCGACCCGACAAGCTCAGGGCAAGCGACCAGCCCTTCCCTGGTGAACCGCCTCCTCGCCGAACGCCGCGAGGCGCATCGCCGTTACAACGAAGCGTTATCGCAGCTCGATCGCGCGATTCAGTCACGCCCCGCTCTTCCACAGGCGCCGGCGGCGTACGACGAGACGCTGCTGCCGAAGATCAACGAAACCTGGATGGTGCTGCCGAAGGAAGGGCATCCGGACGCGGGCCTGGTATCGCGCCTGGGACCCTCGTGGCCGGCGATCGAGCCGCTGTTCCAGAAACAGATCGCCTTCAACGCCGCGATCGTCGAGCACCTCAACCGCAACGTCGCCGCGCATCGCGACGCCCACGCCGCGCTCGAACGCGCGTTGCCGGCACTGCGTGATGGCTTCGACGCGCTGCAGCGTTTTGAGTCGCTGCTCGTGCAGTTTCTGCAAACCATCACGCCGCTGTCCGACACGCACTATCGCGAGATCGACGATGCGATTGGGCAGCTGCGGGCGGTGACCGATGTTGCGCAGCGGACGGCGATGCTCGCGAAGCGGCAAGTCGATCGACGCACCGTCGATCCAGCATCACCCGCGCACCCGGCACCTGCACCCTCTGCACCCCTTGCACCTGACGATCACGCTTATCAATACGTCGGCTTTGAAGATCGCTTTCGCGGATCGGAAACCGCGATCCGCGCGCGGCTCGCCGATTACGTCATCTACTTCGCGGGCCGCTCCGACGTGCTCGATGTGGGATGCGGCCGCGGCGAGTTTCTCGACTTGCTGCGTGACGCTGGTGTTCCCGCCACCGGGCTCGATGTCAACCCCGAAATGGTTGAAGTCTGCCGCGCACGCGGTCTTGACGCCAAGGTGGGGGATGCGCGGACCTACTTGCAGGGTCTGCCAGATGAATCACTTGGCGGGCTGATCGCGGTACAGGTGATCGAGCACCTCGAACCTGCGTATCTGTCACAAGTCGCGGGGCTCGCGTTCGACAAGGTGAAGCCGGGCGGGAAAGTCGTGCTCGAGACGATCAACCCGGCGTGCTGGGTTGCCTTCTTCGAGAGCTTCATCCGCGACCTGACACACGTCAAGCCGATCCACCCGGAGACGCTACAGTACCTGCTGCAGGCCAGCGGCTTTACGAATGTGGAGATTGTTTACCGGGCGCCGATTGCGCCTGACGGGAAGCTTCAGAAGGTGACCGCCCGGCCCGCGCATTTCGATGCGGCCGCGCGCGATCCCCTGACGGAGCTCGTGTCCTCGTTCAACAGTAACGTCGATCGGCTGAACGAGCGCATCTTCTCATTTCAGGACTTCGCGGCAATCGCGACGCGTCCTTGAAAACCGCAGGCGACAACGCGCCCGCGCGTTAGTACGGAAATCGCGCCTTCAGCCTGAGAATCGGGCCCTCGAACAACCGCCAGGATAGCCACGCCAGCGCGAAAGCCGGCGCCGCCGCCATCGGGTAGTACAGCACCTGGCCGATCCACGGCGCAATCGCCAGCGTTTCGTAATCATCGGGGTTAAAGACGTACTCGCGGACGGCGCGCATGACCGGCGCGTGCAGCAGGTACAAGCTATAGCTGTATTTGCCAAACGCCCGCAGCCAACTCGCAGAGAGCATGCGCGGCCACAGACTGTCGGCAGGCCGGTTAACGGCACTCACCAACATCGCGCCTCCGGTGAGCGCAATCAACGAATAGCCGAACTCCTGCATCCGCCGGTTCCACCACCACGTATGGCCGCCGAGGATCGAGACGGCGATGATGCCGGTAACGCCGGCAAGCACCATGGCTGGTGCCCACCGATCGAGCGACGGCAACAGGCCGCGGCGCTGCGCCACCGCCAGCAGCGCGCCGACCGCGAGCCCATCGAGCCGGAACCACGAAAGGACGTAAATCGGGAGCGGCTGCATCATCGATACCCGCGCGAACACGCGAGCCGCCGGCTCGGCCAGGATGATGACCGCGCACACCACCGCGACCACTCGCGGCGGGCAGAACCAGATCACCAGTGGCCAGACCAGGTAGAAGTGTTCTTCGATGGCGAGCGACCAGCTGATGTCAACCCAGCCATGCACCCAGCCGCGGTCAGCGATTAAAAGATTCGTTCCGAAGAACCAATACGGCCACTGCGGCGGGGATTCGTGCTCGCCCACCAGCACCGCGTGCACCTCTGGAAACCAGGGCAGCACGACGAAGGCGATGAACAGTACCAGGTAATAAAGCGGGAGGATGCGGAGAATGCGGCGCGCATAGAAGCTGCTGAAATAGCGCGGGCTGCCCCGGCTGTCGAGCAGGATGCCGGTAATCAGAAAGCCGGACAACACGAAGAACAGGTCGACGCCGGCCCAACCCAAAAATATCACGCTGCCGATCAGTGCGTCGACGCCCTCGGTTGGCCGGTAGTACGTGAAGTGGTGCAGCATCACGAGCAGGATCGCGATGCCGCGCAGGCCGTCGAGTGCCGGGATGAAGCCTGCGTGCGGCGGTCGCGTCATGCCGAGTGCGCGCTACCTGATTTCGAGGTCGGCGCGAATTGCCGCGTACACCGTCTCCGCGACTCGCCGGTAGCCCTGCGGCGTCAAGTGCAAGCCGTCGATGGTGACGTTGCCGTTCACGTCCGACACCAGGGCGGCGAACACGTCCACCAGCACCGCGCCTTCGGTGCGCGCGACCTGGCGCAGCCGATCGTTGATGAAGTCGAGAGCGGACCGCATGATCTCGATCCGCCCGCCGGGTCTGCCAGGGGCCAGCGTGCAGATGAAAACGCGCGCGCCGCGCCGGCGAGCCTCTCCGGCCAGCGCGGTGACCCCGGCGATGGCGTTGGCGATTCCGGCAACGTCGTCGGTGTTCTGTTTGACGTCGTTATAGCCCTCCATCAGCACCACCACTTCCGGCGCGTCGGCCACGAAGGTGGCGATAAACCGCGACAGCGCCCTCGACGCCTGCTCGCCGGGCCGGCCCCGGTTGAACACCGTGATGGTTTGACCGGTGTAGCGTGCCGACAGCAACTGCCGCAGCACGGTTGGATAGGCGGTTTCAGGTGGAGCGAAGAGATCGTAGGGATCGTTGCTGAGGATCGTCTGACCCTCGGTCAGGCTGTCGCCGAACGCCATGATCCGCGTGCGGCTCAGCCGGGGCGGCCCTGCGATGGTCACCGAAAAGGTGCACGAGCCGGTTCGGCTCAACGAATCCGTGGCGATACACTCGGCCTGCGTCACGCCGACCGGAAACGTGGTGCCTGAAGCAGGAGTGCAGGCGACCGACACGGCGCCTTGCCCTTTCCGGCTTTCGGGAACCGCGTACGAGACCGCGGCGCCCACGCTGGTGATGGCCGAGATCGTCACAGGTGCCGGGCAGGTGAGCTCCGGCGGATCCGTGGGTAGCGTCACCGCCACCGGTGACGGCGGGGTCGGCGCGCTCGGCGTGCCGGTGCATCCCGCGCAGCAAAGCAGCGCCAGCAGCGTCGCGAGAACCCTTATCGTCCCACCGCCTTCTGATCGATCTCGCTTTAATTCCGCGAACACGGCATCTCCTGATGAGGCGGAAAATGCGCTGGGGCCGCCTCGATAGAAGTATATGCTCGCGACCGCCCCTGAAAGAGAACGGGGGGGGCCGAAGGCGACATACGCGTCCTCGCCCCCCGCTTACTGACTTCGAGTTATTAAAATCGTCCGCGGCTGATCCAGCGACCGATCGTGCCCGAGTTGATCGTCACGGCGGTCACATCGTTCCATCCCGGGGACGGCGTCGCGCCGCAGTGGCCGCCGATAATGTCGATGATGTAGACCTGCGTGGAGCCTTGATCCGCGCCCGCGCCGTAGTTATAGGTCACCACGTCCATCGACGGGTTATTGACGTCGCCACGCTTGCCGTTGTAGCCCCAGCGCGTGTCATAGGTGCGCAGCGTGTCGACGACCTGATCCATGAACTGCCAGCTGCCGCCGTGCTCCTGGCACGAGTTGCCCAGCGCGCCGGGATTGGCGCGCGCGACGGCCGCGACCACGCCGGCACCGTAGCTTGGTAATGGACCACCGGGTGCCGCCCGTCCCCCTGGTCCGGTGGGCACCCCGACTGGCACACCGCCTCCACCGGGCGCTGGCGGTGGCGGCGCCGGCGCGTCCATCGTCGTGAACTGCAGCGTGTTCGAATAATTCGATTCAATCGCGCCGTCGCTGGCCCGCACGCGCCAGTAGAAGGTGCTCTTGTAGGGCAACTCGCCCATGGTCATCGTCGTCGAGCCGCTGCCGTTCACCGGCACCGTTACCACCGCGATGATTTGGCCGAAGTCGGATGACTTCGACACCTCGAAGCGATAGCCGACGCCGCTCGTGCCCGAAATCGCGCCGTTGGTGACCTTGAACTCCGGCTTGTTGGTGTTGATCGTTCCTGACGGCGAGGTCGCCACTGGCGAGTTCACCACCACCGGCGGAATCACGGCAAAGCTGGCGACCTCCGAGTAGGGCCCGGTGTTGGCCCCGTCGGCGGCGCGGGTGCGCCAGTAGTAGGTGTAGCCTGCACCCAACGGAGCGGGGAGACGATACGACGTGCGGCCGTTGCTGCCAAGCGCGATCTGATCGGCCTGGTGGACGATCTGCCGGAAACCGGCGTCGGTGCCGACTTCGAGCTGGAGCCAGAGTGAGCGCGGGCCAGAGGAGCCGGCGTTCTCAATCAGCAAGGTCTGCGGTTGGCCGTTGAAGGTGATTGTCGCGCCCGCGAAGGGCTCGAGGGGTCGCGGCGCGGTGATGTTGACGCCCGGAATCGGACCTGCCACGGATGGAGCCGTCGGATTGGCGCTCTTGGCAGCCTCGCAACCGACGAGGCAAATGATTGCAGCAAGGACGCTTAACCCGCGTCCGGGGTAGATGCTCGACATTACAGGAAGTCCCTCGGATAGATATATCGACCAATACTTCGCGGGGCTTTACACCCCGGCGCGACTAACAAACGTTCAACGTCGCCGAAGAAACATGTAGCCACCGACTAACGACAGACTCATGACCATACCCGTTGACACGAGGGAGAGTGCCACCGCGGCATCGGTTGGGAGCCCGAACCGACGAAAGAAAAACGCAAACACCGCTTCACGGACGCCAAACCCGTTGATCGAGACTGGGGCCATCTGTACGACGAGGCTCACTGGTATGAGCACCGCCCCCAGAAAGATGGGCAGAGGAACTGACAGTCCCTCTGCAGTCAGCAAATAGAAGGCCACAATCGTAATCTGCACGACCAGAGCGCCACCGAACGCGCCTGCCAATGCCGATGGCGCTTCTCGAAAGCGGACGACAGCATCTTCGAGCCGCTGCGCACGTTCGGTGAGCCACGGTTTGTTCAACGCGCGGACCGGTCTCAATGTCTGACCAACCAATTGCGGCATTGCAATTACAGAAATCGCAGCGACCACTCCGAGCCCGGCGGCGACAAACAACCAGCGCGCGCCCGGTACATGCACGCCGGAAAGCGACGCCGCGAAGGCACCGGTCGCGGCGACGATCACCAGTGCAGTCACACCCAGTACCCGGTCGACGAGTATTACGGTCGTGGCCAGCGTTTTCGATCCGGCGGCCGCGGCCGTATCGCGGATGCGCACAAAATCTCCACCGATATTGCTTGGCAGGAAATTGTTGAAGAACAGGCTGATCCAAATCGATTCGGTGAGGCGCCGCGATTCCACTTCAACGTGCTGCGCGCGCAACAGGCGATTCCACCGCCACACCGAGATCCACTGCGTGAACACGTACGCCGCCAGCGCGAGCAGCATCCACGTGGGATTCATGCCTTTCACGCGCTCCCAAAACGACGGGAGATCGATCGAGCGCAGCACAAAGTACAGAATGGCGGCGCTGATGCCGAGGCGTACCAATACTTTCAGCAGCAGTAGCGGAACTCTCTTGTTGTTGAGACCGCTAGTGTAACCTAACTGCTGCCTGCTCAGTTAGATATGCCCTTAGTAAAACTAATAGCCAGATATAATAGCTCGTGCGTATCCTGATGCTCGCGCCCGAGCCGTTCTTTGAGCCGCGCGGCACGCCCTTCAGCGAGTACCACCGCATCAAAGCCCTCGCTGAGCTCGGCCATCAGGTCGACCTGGTTACCTATCCGATCGGCACTGATGTCGAGCTTCCCAATCTGAGGATCTTTCGAGCGCTCCGTCCGCCTTTCGTGCGCAAGGTCCGCATCGGCCCGTCGCTCACCAAGATCGTTCTGGATGCGCTCATGCTGCTGACCATCGCGCGTCGTGTCGTTGCGCAGCGATATGACGTCATTCACTCGCACGAAGAGATGGGCCTGGTCGGCGTGTTCCTGTCGAAGTGGCTGCGCATCCCGCACCTCTACGACATGCATTCGAGCCTGCCGCAGCAGCTGAGCAACTTCAAATACAGCAAGTCGTCGGCGCTGCGGCGCGTCTTCACCTGGGCGGAGGACCAGATGGTCCACAAGTCCGACGTCGTGATCACCATTTGCCAGGAACTCCAAGACACCGTGGCTGAGATGGGCGTCGCCGATCGCGCGCTGCTGATCGAGAACGTGATGGGCGGCGACGTGGATGAGCCGCCCACGCGATCGGCGGGGGAAGTTCGCAGCGCGTGGGGCATTGCCGACGCGGCCCCGCTCGCGCTGTATACCGGCACGTTCGAGGCCTATCAGGGCGTCGAGATGTTGATCGATGCCGTGGCCCTTCTCGTCAAACAGCGCCCGGATGCGCGTGTGCTGGTCGTTGGCGGCGAGCCTGCGCAAGTCGAGCAGGCCAAGGCGCGCGCCGCATCCTCTGGCGCGGCGGCGGCGATGGTGTTTACGGGACAGCAGCCTGCGAAAGAGATTCCCGGCTTCGTGCAGGCCGCCGATGTGCTGGTTTCTCCCCGCATTCGCGGCACTAATACGCCGCTGAAAATCTATTCATACTTGCGGTCGGGCAAGCCGATCGTGGCGACCAACCTGTTGACCCACACGCAGGTCCTGACGCCCGGGATCGCGGTGCTGGTCGATCCCACGCCCGAGCCGTTTGCCGCGGCGATTCTCGAGCTGCTCGAGAACCCGCAGAGACGCGCGCAGCTGTCGTCAGCCGCGCGCGCCGTGGCTCAGCAGAAATATTCGCGCGAGTCATATCTCAAGCGCACCGCACAGGCCTACGACCGGCTCCGGCCTGGTTATCTGCGGGGCGACGAAACACGTAGCGACCAACCTCGTAGCGACGAACCGGTAGGTTCGTCGGCCATACTGTGAAAGTCCTGGTGACCGGGGCGACCGGCTTCACTGGCGGCCATCTCGCGCAGCATTTGATCACTCACGGCGACGAGGTGCGCGCGCTGGTGCGCTCGCGAAGTCGCGAGCGTTACGATCGCTCGGCGTTGCCAGCCAGCGGTGTGAAGGCGTGCGACGGCGACTTGATGGACGCCGCGTCGCTGCGCCGCGCCGTGGACGGCATCGATGTCGTGTATCACATCGCCGCGACGTATCGCGAGGCGGGGCAGCCGGACTCGGCATATCGCGCGGTCAATGTCGAAGGCACACGGAATATTCTCGAGGCTGCCAAAGCCGCAAACGTCAAGCGCGTCGTGCACTGCAGCACCGGCGGCGTGCACGGGCACATCGAGAACCCCCCGGCCAACGAGGATGCGCCCTTCAATCCCGGCGACGTTTACCAGGACACCAAACTGGCTGCCGAGCAACTGGCGCGTCAGTTTGGCGCCGCCACGGGCACGGACGTCGTCGTCGCTCGTCCCATCGGCATTTATGGCCCGGGCGACCGGCGGTTCCTGACGATGTTCCGCGGCCTGTCGCGCGGGCGCTTTCCGATGATCGGCAACGGGCAGGCGTTCTATCACCTGACGTTCGTCGACGATCTGGTCGAGGGCTTTCGGTTATGCGGGACTGTCCCGGCGGCTGCGGGCCGGACCTACATTCTCGCCGGTCCTCGCTATACGACCCTCGAGCAGCTGGTACGGATGGTGGCCGAGGAGCTGCGCGTTGCGCCGCCGCGCCTGCACTTGCCCGTCTGGCCGTTCTACACCGCGGGCCTGCTCTGTGAGATGGTCTGCGTGCCGCTGCGCATCGAGCCGCCGCTCTATCGCCGCCGCGTCGACTTCTACACCAAAAGCCGCGCTTTCGACACCACGCGCGCGCGCACCGAGCTCGGTTACTCGCCGAAGGTCGACCTCAAGGAGGGCATCAAGCGAACGGCAGACTGGTATCGGAGTGAGGGACTCCTATGAGCGAACCCCGATCCCCGATCCCTGATCGCCGATCCCTGAACATCGTGCACATCTGCGATCACCTTGGCTGGGAGGGATCGCGCATGCACGGCGTCAAGCGTCTGTTCGCGTGGATGATTCCTCGCTTCGACACGTCGCGCTTCAAGGTGTCGCTGATCAGCCTGCGCAGGAAAGATCTGTCGGCCGATACGCTCGAGGAATTCGGCATCGACGTGACCTACATGGCGCGCCACAAGTTCGATCCGGGGACCTTTCAGGCGCTATTAAAGGTGCTGCGCGAAAAGCAGGCCGACATCGTGCACCTGCACGGCTACGGGGCGACGACGTTTGGCCGGATGTGCGCCTGGCGCATGGGCATTCCGGCGATCTTGCACGAGCACGCCAATCACGGTGACACGCCGTGGTTTCAGAAAGTGGCCGACCGCATACTGGCGCCGCATACCGATATCGCGATCGCGGTCTCCGCGTCGACCGGTGAGTTCACGACGCGCGCCCGGCTGATGCCTGCGGAGCGAACGAAAGTGGTCTACCTTGGCGCGCCGCTCGACGAATTTGCCCGCCCGTGGAGCCCAAAAGAGCGCGCCGAAGCGCGCGCCTCGATGGGCATTGCACCGGGGACGATCGCGATCGGCACGATCACGCGGCTGATGCCGTCGAAAGGCAATCAGTATCTAATCAAGGCGGCTCCGAAGATCCTGGCGAGGCATCCCGACGTCCGCTTTTTCGTCGTCGGCGAAGGGGAGCTGCAGGCGCCGCTGCAGGAACAGGCCAGCGCACTTGGTCTCGGCGATCGCTTCGTCTTCAGTGGTTTCATGCGCGACGTCGCGGCGGCCCTGTCCGCGCTCGACATCGTGGTGTTCCCGTCGCTCTGGGAAGGGACGCCGTTGACGGTGTTCGAAGCCCTCGCGATGGGCAAGCCGATTGTCGCCACCGACGCCGACGGACTGCTCGACGTCCTCACCGACCGCCAGGATGCGTTGATTGTGCCCAAGGCCGACGCCGGTGCGCTGGCGGATGCCGTGACTTCGCTGCTCGAACGTCCGGAGATCGCCGCCGCTCTCGTTGTCCAGGCGCGCGCGACCGGCCGGCGCTACGACATCGCCGCCTTTGTCAGAAAAATGGAACGGCTCTATGAACTGCTCCACGAAACTTCGCGCGCGACCCGGCGCGCAGGTATCCTGAAGCACGATCTCGAATTTCTGACCACACAGAAGCGATGACCGCCGCAGAAGGCACAGAAAGCGCAGACCGCTTCCAATGACGATTGACGGGAACGTCGCCGATCGCCTGAAGGACCGCAGCCAGACGTGGCGGCTCGGCGCGTCGTGCACGGCGGCCATTGGCGTCGTGCTCACGGCGTGGGCGCTCTCCGTGGATTTTCCGAAGGCCTCGGGCGGCTTCGCCGGAGACGCGGCGACGTATTACACGCTCGGGCAGAGCCTCGCCCACGATCTGGACTTTGAATACCGCCGCGACGACCTCGCCCGGGTGTGGAAGGAGTTTCCGTCCGGCCCCGAGGGGATCTTCCTCAAGCGCGGCAGCGGGGGACGAATCTTTTACGCGAAAGCCTATATCTATCCGCTCGCGGCGGCGCCGTTCATCCGGCTATTCGGTACCAACGGATTCCTGGTGCTGCACGCCCTGCTGATGACGCTGTGCTTTGCGTGCGCATTCGCGTTTGTGGCCGCCCGCAGTCATCCAGTCGCCGCGCTGATCTTCGCGTTCGCGTTCCTGTTCGTGTCGGTCGTGCCGGTTTACATGGTGCAGCTCGGCCCGGACTTCTTCATTTTCGCGATTGTCCTGATCGCATATTTCTTCTGGTGCTACAAGGAAGTCGGCGGCCCGCCGGCGAACCGGCCGAATGCGCTGCGGACACGCTGGCTGCTGGCGCCGCGGTCGGACACCGTTGCGGCCCTGATGCTGGGGGTGGCGACGTTTGCCAAACCAACCAACATCGGGTTGATCCTGCCGCTGTTGGTGTCGGCGGCGCTGCGCAAGCAGTGGCTGCGACTCGCCCGGATCTCGGTGATCTTCGGCAGCGTCCTGGCGGCGTTGTTCGCGCTGAATGTTGCGCTGACCGGCGACTGGAACTACCAGGGCGGGGAGCGCAAGACGTTCTATGCCGCCGGTGACGGCACGTTCACCGGCGGCTTCCCGTACCAGAACGAGGCCAGCACCTTCGACTCGGTCGGCCTGGGCCGCGTCGGCGGCGGCTCCTTCGGCGTGCTGTTCACGCGCGATGCGCTGCTCGAAGTATTTCCGCACAACGTCGCGTACTTCCTGTTCGGCCGCCATACCGGATTTGCCGTCTACTTCCTGCCCGGGCTGATGGCGATCCTGCTGTTTCTCGCGGCGACTCGCGATCGCGCGATGTGGCAGTGGCTGACGCTGGCGGCCGGCGTGACTACCGCGGTGGTGTTGTTGATCTACATGCCGTACACCTGGTCCGGGGGCGGCGGCCCGGTCGGCAACCGCTATTTCCTCGGTACCTACGGCGTGTTCCTGTTCCTCGTGCCGCGGATGCAAACCGCGGTGGGCGGATTGCTCGCGACCGGCCTGAGTGCGTTGTTTGTCTCATCGCTCATCTTCGGACCCCTCTATGCAACGCGCAATCCGGCGGAGCACGCCAAGACCGGCCTGTTCCGGTGGCTGCCGACCGAGTTGACGATGGTCAACGATCTGCCGATCAACGTCGTGCCGCCGAGGATCCGCCAGCCGTTGGGCGGCACGCCGCCAATGCTCGCGTACTTCATCGACGACAACGCGTTCAACCGCGAGGGCGATGCGTTCTGGGTCAAAGGTGAATCGCGGGCCGACATCGTGCTGCGCGCGCGCATCCAGACCGAAGCCGATGTCGCCGGCGTCGAGGTGTCGCGCTCGCTGCGCATCGAAAAGCTGACCGCGATTCTCGAGACCGGGCCGAAGCCAAATCGCGTGGTAATCTCGACCGGCGGCGATCGCCGCGTCATCGACATGGCGCCGAGCTCGCAGCAGACGATCGAGCTGGCGATGCCGCACGGCATGCCCTACAAGTACGATCCGCGCTTTCCAACCAACTACGTCTACTTCGTCAGCATTTCGTCATCGTCCGGCTTCGTGCCGATGTTCGAGACCGGCGCCAACGACAGCCGCTTCCTCGGTGTGATGGTGCGCTTGGTTCCGACCTATGGGGCGGCACCGTAGTGGCGACCGTTGCGGTGGTGACGTCGAGTCCGCCGTTCGCCGAGGGCGGGCACCTGGTGATGGCGCGCGAGCTGGTGCGCGCGCTGCGCGAGGAGGGCCACGAGACCGGCTTGATCGTCACGCCTCAGAATCGCTTCGGCCGTCAGGGGAGCGCCTATCTCGCGGCCTGGTGCACCGACGTCGAGCTGGCACACGAGGAGAAGAAGGTCGATCAGGTGATCAGCCTGCGTTTCCCTGGTTACGCGGTGCAGCATCCCAATCACGTACTGTGGCTCAACCACCGGATGCGCGAGTACTACGACCTGTGGGATCAATTCAGCTCGCACCTGTCGTGGAAGGGCCGTATCAAGGAAGGTGCACGGCGCGCGCTGATCCATCGGGTCGACAAGACACTGATGAGCAAGATGCGGCAGCGCTACGTGATCTCGGCGACCGTGCAGGCGCGGCTGCAGCGCTTCGGGAGGATTCAGTCCGACGTGCTGTATCCGCCGCCGCCGAAGCGGGACTATCGCCACGACGGGTACGGCGACTACCTGTTCGGTGTGTCGCGACTGTCGCCGCTCAAGCGCTTCGACCTCGTATTGAGGGCGCTCGCCGAGCCGATCGCCGCGGGCATCCGATGCGTCATCGCCGGTGAGGGCGGGGAGCTCGAGAAGCTCAGAGGGCTCGCCAGTCACCTGGACATCGAGCATCGCGTTCAGTTCGTCGGCCGTTTGAGCGATCGCGAAATGATCGATCACCTGGCGCGCTGCCGCGCCGTGATCTTTCCGCCCTTTAACGAGGACTACGGCTTCGTCACCGTCGAGGCGTTCATGTGCGGCAAGCCGGTGATCACCTGCAGCGACAGCGGCGGGCCCGCCGAACTGGTGCGTGACGGCGAGAGCGGGTTCGTGAGCGCGCCGACGCCGGAAGCGATCGCGGCGGCGATGCGCGCGTTGATGGACGATCGCAACCTCGCCGCCCGCATGGGCGACGCCGGCGCACGCGTCGCGAATGCGATGACGTGGTCGGGCGCGGTCCAGCAGTTGCTGCGCTGAACTGGCGTAAAATCACGACACATGAACGACGCCGCCAACCCCCAGCGATCGTGGAGGATCGTTGTTCGCGTCATTGGCATCCTGGCCGTTGCACTGATCGCGGCAGTGATCATCGCGCAACCCGCTAATCGCGATCACCAGCGGCTGACCCCGCGTCACCTCGAAGTGTCCACGTTTCCCCCGGCGCCTCACCGCGCCTCGTTCAGCGCGACGGTGGCCCAGGTCTGGGCCGATCTCAAGCAGCAGTCGATTGACGGCCGCTCGTTCCTGCGCAGCATCCTGCCGACGGAATCTGGAACCATCTGGATCGCGATCATCGTGGTCGTGGTCGTCGGCCTGGATACGTCCCGCATCCTGAATCCGCTCAACCTCGAACTGGTATCGACGCTGCTGGTCGGCGTGTTCATGTTCAACGTGATGCGGTTCTTCGATTTCCTGGAAGACCCGGTTTATTTCAACGTCATGGACTGGGTGTTCACGGCGATCGTCGTCGTCACCCTGTGGCTGTGTGCGCGCGCGGTCTGGCGCGTCTGGTCGGTGCCGGCGCAGCGGTGGCGGCCGAACTTGCCGGTTCGGACGTTGATGTTGCTGACGTTCGTCCTGCTGACGCTCAACGCGTTGACGGTGTTGATCCGCGAACCGGACGACGCGGGGTTTTATACCAATCTTGGCGGTCAGCGGCTGCGTGAGCGCGCGAAGTTCCCGTATGGCGACCAGTTGATTACCGGCTCGGCGGCTGCCGCCTACGGGCCGGTGTTGTTCCTGGCGCATCTTCCGTTTCAATTCCTGCTCGATCCGTCGCCGGTGAACCCGAACTCTCAGAATCATGCATTGCTGCCCGACGACGTGTATCGATTGCCGCCGCCGTTGGCCACGCAGTTGGCGACGCTGGCGTTTCATGTGCTGGGCGTGGCCGCGCTGATCATCGCGACCCGGCGCCTTGCCGGCGAGCAAGTGGCGTGGGGACTGGCGGCGTTGTATTGCGGCAGCGCTTACGTGATCGGTGTCGGCGGCCCTCGGGAAATGATCGGCGGTCTGACCTTCATTTCGCACATCGCTGCGCCATCGCTGGCGTTGACGGCCTTCGCGTTGCTCGGGAGTCCGCTGCTGGCCGGCGTGGCGCTGGCGCTCAGTGTGGCGACGGTGTTCTATCCGCTGTTTTTCATACCGGCCTGGATTGGCTACTACTGGAAGGACCGCAAGTCGATGGTGCGGTTTCTCGGTGGCCTCGCGCTCGCCGCGCTGGTGGTCGGCGGCCCGACGATCGCGTTGTCCCGCAGCGTCCCAGGACAAGGGCGTCTCAGCACCATCGTCAAGGAAACGCTCGGCCATCACCAGAGTTCGGCGGTCTACGGTGAGCACCTGTTCGGTTTCTGGGGCGGCCGCGGCGGCGTGCGCGGTTGGTTGCAGAAGGAGCTGGTGCCTGGTCAGGCGGTGAGCACACCGGTGTTCCTTGTGGTCCTGCTTTTTTCCGCATGGGCATTTGTTCCAGCACGCGGCGCCACGCGGCAACAGCTCGCGTTGCTGAGTGCCGCTTGCGCGATGCTCGCGGTGACGTGGAAGATTCTCGGCACCGGTGTTTACGTCACCTGGTATTTTCCGTTCCTGCTGATCGGCTTTTTCGCGGCTGGGAAGGACCGGCCAGAAAGTTGATCGCTAGCTCTTGTCGCGATCGCGAATCGACGCGATCACATCCCCCAAATCATGCTGGAGCGATCTGACCGGCGCGAACCCCAGCGCCTGGCGCGCGGCCTCGATATTCGCTACCGAGAAGCGCAATTCGCCGGCCTGGGCGTCCGCATGCTGCGCGCGCGTGCCCGGCGCCAATTGGTCCAGCACCATCTCGGCCAACTGATTCAATGACGTGCCGCGGCCGGTGCCGAGGTTGTAGCGGCCCGGGGTGCGGCCCGGCGTGGCGATGGTTCCGGCCACGATGTCGCTGACGTGCGTGAAATCGCGCTGCTGCTCGCCGTCACCGAAGATGGTGATCGATTCGCCGCGCAATAGCCGCGTGACGAAGATCGTCAGCACGCCGACATACGGCGTGTAGGTCTGCCCGGGACCGTAGGTGTTGAAGAAGCGCACCGCGGTGAACGGAATGCCGCGTGCGGCCATGATCTGGCTCGACACATCCTCGGCGGCCAGCTTACCGACGCCGTAGGGCGAGAGCGGCCGCATTGGGTGCGATTCATCGATTGGCGCAGGGGAGTCCGCGTCCGCATACACCGCCATCGATGACGCAAGCGTGAACCACTTCACCTGTTGCGGATCGACCGCGCGCAGCAGCCGCGCCGTGCCCATCACGTTGGTATCGAGATCCTCGTGGAAGCGATCGAAGCTGCCGCGGATGGTGACCTGGGCGGCGAGATGGAACACGCAATCGACTTCGCGCAAGGCGCCGGTGACCGCGGCCTCGTCGCGAATGTCGCCGTGGACGAACTGCGCGCCTTCAGGCACCGATTCACGACGACCGACCGAGAGGTTGTCGAGCACGGTGACGCGCCGGCCCTCCGCCAGCAACGCTCGAGTCAGGTGCGATCCGATAAAGCCCGCGCCCCCGGTGACCAGGGCGTGTGACCACGCCATCATGCCGGTGGCTGCAACTGGGCCAGCGCCAGCGCCGCGACGCCGGGGCAATAGACGGTGTGTTCGCCGTCCATCACCACCGAGTCAAGATCGGTGCTCGCCGTCACGGTAACGCCCGGCATGATCACGCTGTTCGAGATTTTGATCGGGTGGGTGATCACCGCGTTCTTGCCGATCACGCTGCGATCGATCTGAGTGCCCGGTGCGATCACGGCGGATTCGTCCACCAGTTTCGTCAGGCCGCTTCTCGCCAGCTCGATCAGGTTAATTATCAGCAGATCCGCGGGCTTGGTCAGGTTCAAATCACGCTCGACGATCGGATGGTGATGCGTGACGTAGCCGTCGTTGATCAGGATCTGGATGCTGTCGGTGATTTCGTATTCGTCGCGCATCGCCGTGCGCGGCGTGCGGCGGATGGCATCGAAAATATGCGGATCGAACACGTATAAGCCGCAGCCCTTCAGCTGGCTGTCGACATAGCGCGGCTTCTCGATCACTTTGTGCACCCGGCCGGTCTCGTCGGCCTGAATGACGAAGTTGCGCCGCATCATTTCCGGATCCGGCTCGTACATGCTGACCAGGTTGGCGTTGACCTCGCCGCTCAGCACCTGTTCGCACAACGGCTGCAGCGGCGCCTTCAAGTGAAAGTAGATATCGCCGAGCATCAACAGGAACGGCACGTGAATGCGCGGCTCGAGCGCCCCGACCGCGTGGGCGAGTCCGAGCGTACTCTCCTGCTCGAGGAAGTTGATGTGGACGCCGTAGCTCGAGCCGTCGCCAAAGGTGCTCGCCACCTGGTAGCCGAGGTGGCCGACGACGATGTGGACTTCGGTGATGCCGCAATCGCGCATCACCTCAATCTGGTGAGCGAGCAGCGGGCGATTGAGGATCGGCAGGATCGGTTTCGGACTGCGCTCCGAAAACGGATACATCCGCGCACCCTTGCCGGCCGCGAGGATCACGCCGACCATGCGCTTGTCGAGACTATCCATGTGCCTTACTCGTCGCCGGTTCAGTCGTGATCTTGCAGCGGATCAGCTCGCGCATCACGCGGACCGCGTCGAACGCGCGGATTTTCTTGCCCTCTTCGAACGTGCGGCCGGAGAAGCTCACCGGCACCTCGGCGAAGCGGGCCCCGCGTTGCGCGAGGCGGGCGGTAAATTCCGCTTCGAAATCGAAGCCGTTCGCCTCGAGGCGCAGGCCGTCGATCAACGCGGATCGATACATTTTGTAGCAGGTCATCAAGTCCGAGACCTGCACGCCGTAGAGGGCGCGCGCCGCGCCGGTCATGGTCAGGTTCCCCATGCGGTTCAGCCAGCGCATCCCTTCGATCGAGCCCTTGAAGCGGCTGCCATAGACCACGTCGGCGCGGTCCTCGAGCAACGGCTCGAGCATCGGCTTGTAATCCTGCGGGTCGTATTCGAGATCGGCATCCTGGTGGACGATCACGTCGCCGGTGGCCTGCGACCACAGGTGCTTGATCACGCCGCCGCGGCCGACGTTCTCATCCATGAAAATTACTTTCAGGCCGGGCAGCGACATCCGGGAGAGGATCTCGCGCGTGCCGTCGGTCGACCCGTCGTCGCAGGCCAGCACCTCGACCGTGAGGCCGGTGTCAACCGCAACGACGGCATTCAAGAGGCGCTCGATGGTCGCGCGCTCGTTGAAGATCGGCACGAGCACGCTCAAGCTGCGCAGTGGATGCATCCGGCAGTTACGATAGCACTTGCAAGTCCTAGTGCGCTGCGGATTTACGGCGAAAGTTCAGCTCCGAACCGGTAACTTACGGTAAACTAGCGACCGACCAATTCTGAGGAATTCTATGAACTATCGATTTGAGATGAAGAAGACGGCGCTGGTGCTGTGCGCCGTGGTGGCCGTCGGTTGCGAGAGCGGTATGCGCTCGCCGGTTTCTCCGAGCGCCGTCGCCGGGAGCGTCTCCGCGCTCAATTCGGACGGCTCGAACCTGAAGGCCAGCCCACCGCTGGCGATCGCGCCGGTCTTTGAAGCCACCAATATTGCGGTCGCCCCGACGCTGGCTGCCCGCGCCGGAGCCGGCCGATACCAAGTCGCGCAATTCGCGCAGCGCTTCCAGGTGGCGGATTCCGATCAGTTCACGAACATTTTGGCGAGTGGCATGGGCTCGCTCGATGCCTCCGGTGTCGCACGATTCACGGTCAATCCGCCGCTGCCCGCCGGCCGGCGCGTCCTGTGGCGTGTGCGCGCCGAAAGCGGCGACGCGTTCGGACCGTGGTCCAACGTGATGGCCTTCACCACCGCCGGCACCGGCTCGTCGACGGTTCCGTCGCCCGGGCCCACCACGTCCGGCCCGCGACCGGCGGACCCACCACCGGGTGTCCGATTGCCGCTGCCCGACTTCTTTGGGCTCGTCGGGCCCTTGGGCGGAGACTTCTCCAACAGCCAGTCGTGCCCTCGTGGACTCAAATACGTCAACAACCCGTGGCAGGACCGCGTGATTGATGGCTTCCGCCAGAGAGACTCCCGCTGGGGCTATAACGGCAAGCCGGTCAAGTCGGCCGCCGACAACGGGGGCGTGCCGGTCACCGCCGCTGGTGACGAAGCCGCGTATCACTACAGCGGCGGTCCCGACCAGGGATCCCCGGAGGTGCATCTCGTCGACATACTGGGAAGCCATTGTGGCTCGCCCTCGCTGACGTGGCGCGTCTTCACCGGTGAAGAACCCGGATTCTGGACCGGCGCTGGCCGCTTCTAGCATCACGTTGCGCGCCGCCAACGCGTTCCTGGCGATCATCACCCTGGTCGTGCTGGGGTTGGCGGCGTGGCAACAGATGCGCATCAGTAGCCTCGCGGCGGAGCTTGAACAGTCCCGCCGCGAGTTAATGTTCAAGACCGAAAAGCTCGCCAACGAAAAATTACAACACCGCCGGGAGGAAACTGTCGGCGCGGTCGCATTCCTCGACGACCTGTACCGCTCGGCAGACGGTCTCCAGCGGCCCGGTGGGTTATACAACGCCGACGCGCAGAAGGTGGATGCCGAGGCGATCGGGACGTGGATTCTCGACGTCTATCTAAAAGCGCGAATTGAAGGCAAGTCCGACGCCGAAGCCCGCCAGTCGATCACCGATGCGATCAAGGGCTCCGACGAATGGCGCCGCAAACACGGACGGTAGTCAGGCCAACAGGCCAGCAGGCCAGCAGCCAACAGGCCGTCAGGTAATTAGGCAGTCAGGGGGGCAGGATCGAATACACCCGTCCGGCGCCCTCGACGTGTTCGAGCTTGAGCGCAGGCGTGTGCTTGATCTCTTCCTCTATACTCGGCCACCGGCTCCCATATTCATCGGTGTGAACGACGACGAAAGTGACGCCGAGCTCGCGCAAGCTGTCGACGCTTGGAGCATCCGGAAAGTCCGCCATTTCCAGATAAAGCCGATCGTGCAGCGGACGCCGCAGGCTGCTGTAGCCATGGACGGTCCGTTGCCAATGCGCCATTGCATGTCGCATCGCCTGCGTTTGCTGGCGCTCGAGCGCCCCCATATCGGTTGGATGTGGCACCGGCACCTCCGCCACGACGAACGGTTTGGGCCGCGAGTCGAGCCACCGATCGATCGGCGGTATATCGACCGCGAACGGAACACCGGCCATCGGATACACCGCCGCTTCAGCAAGCAGCATGGCCGCGACGACGAGCATCGCGATCATCCGGGGGTGGCGTGATGCGCGGGCCACGAGGACATCGAAGCCGATGCCGGCCAGCACTGCGAGCGCGAGCATCGTCAGGATCACGAACCGCGCCGGGATGCGAATGAAGCTCAAGCCCGGCAGCCCGTGCGCGTAACGCCAGATCTCGACCGGCCGCTCGACAAACATCAAGGTCGCCACTACGGCGATCAGGAGATAGAACGCGGTCCAGTTATCGCGCAGCCGTCCCTGCCGATGAACGCGCGCAACCGCGAGCGCGGCGAGCACGAGCACCAGGAGGCCCGGGAACAGGAAGGTGTCCGGTTCCCGTTCGAACGCTCCCAGCCACGTCGTTCGGAGCCAGGTATAGAGGCGTGATGGCGTCGCCAGAAAACTCTCAAAGTTTGGCTGGGCGTCCGTCAGGTAGCCGCCCTTCAAGCCCGCTTCGGCTTGCGCGACGCGATACGGCAGCATGATGAACACCGCGGGAGCCAGCAAATAGGCGCCGGCCACGCCGACATCGCGCAGGCGTTGCTGAATCGCCAGCGGCTCACTGCTCGCGATCCGCCAGATCAAGAAGCACGCGATCGTCAAGAAAAGGTAGGCGGCGCCATGCCCGCTCGTCAGCGCCTGCAAGCTGAAACACGCGAGCGCGAGCAGCAGGTCCCGCCGGGTGCCGCGTTCGAAGTAGGTGTGCAGGAATGCGAGCGTGAACGGAATCCATTGCACCGCGGTGAGATGCAGCTGGCCCATGCGAATGAATCGCGGCGGCGCAAAAGCAAACACCACACCGCAAATGAACGCGCCGCCGACGCTCAGGTTCAGGCGCCGGCCAAGCAGGTAGGCTCCGCTACCGCACAGCACACAGGTCATCAGCGCGACGAGGTTGGTGGCGAGGACGACATTGCCGGTCAGCCAGATGATCGGCGCAGCGAAAAACGCGCTGCCAATCAGATTCTCCGAGTAGGCGAGCGTATTGGCGTACGGATGGTAAATGTTCGCGTCGAAAATCTGCAGCGGTTGATGCGCGAGCGCGTACGCGTCCCATGCGAGCGTCCAGATGAACATATGCGCATCGGGCACATCAGCCAGCACCCGGCTGCCGGGAGACAGTGAGAACGGCAGCGCCATCAAGAACGTCAACACCGCGTACACCGCGGTGACCAGCATGAGCTCCCTGGCGTGCGATGGTGGTGGCTCGCTGTCCGCGCCGCCGTGCATTCTGGTCGTCAGTATAGTCACGGCAGGATCGAATAGACGCGCCCACTACCGTCCACGTGCTCGAGCTTGAGTGCCGGTGTGTCGATAATTGCTTTTTCAACACTCGGCCAGCGGCCGCCATATTCGTCGGTGTGGACCACGACGTAGGTCACCCCCGCCCCGCGAAGTCTGGCCACACTCCGGGGATCCGGAAACGTAGACAATTCCTTGTAGAGCTCCTCATGAAACGGCCGGCGAATACCGCTGTAGCCATGAACGGTCTTCTGCCAGTGCGCCATCGCGTGAAGCATCGCTTGTGTCTGCTGGCGCTCGAGAGCGCTTGCATCTCCGCCACTGGGCACCGGCACTTCGGCGATCACGAACGGCTTGGGCCGTGTGTCGAGCCAGCGATCGATTGGCGGGATGTTGACCTTGTAGGGCACGCCGGAAAACGGGTAACTCGAGTACTCGCCCAGTAGCAGCGCCGCCACCAGCACCAGCGTGAGCGATTTCGCGGACTGCGACACCCGCGCCGCGATCCAATCGAATCCGAATCCCGCCAGCACCGACAGGGCGAGCAGCGTCAGGATGATGAAGCGCGACGGCACGCGGATGAAATTCAGTCCCGGCAGCCAGTATACGTAACGCCAGATTTCAATCGGCCATGCAATGAACATCATCGCCGAGAGCACTGCGATCAGCAGGTAGAACACGATGTAGTTCTCTCGCAAGCGTCGGTAGGCAGGAATGCGATAGATCGCAATCGCGGCGAGTATCAGCACCAAAATCCCTGGAAACAAAAAGGCGTCCGGTTCCTGTGCGAAGGGACCCCAGAGCTGCTCGATCACGAACCGGTCGAACCGCGCCGGCGACGCCAGAAAACTTTCGATGCCTGGCTGCGCATCCGACACGTAGCCGCGGCGCAGGCCCGCTTCCGATTGCGCGATGCGGTACGGCAGGATAATCCACACCGCGGGCGCGATCAGATACGCGCCGGCGACGCCGACATCACGCAGCCGTTGCCGAACGGCCACCGGCGTGCCAGACGCAAACTGCCAGGCGAGCAGTGCCACGGTCGAAATCAACAGGTAGGCCGCGCCGTGTCCGCTCGACAACGCCTGCAGCGAAAAAAATCCAATTGCCAGCAGGAGGTGCCGGCGCCGGCCGCGCTCGAGATAGGCATGCAGAAATGCCAGCGAGAACGGAATCCACTGCACCGCGGTCATGTGCAGCTGGCCCATCCGGAAAAACCGCGGCGGCGCGAACGCGAAGATCAGTCCGCAAATGAACGCGCCGCTCGGGTTGATGTGGACTTGGCGCGCGAGCAGATAGGCGCCGGTGCCGCAGAGCACGCAGGTCAGGAGCGCCGTCAGGTTCATCGCCAGCACGGCATCGCCGGTCAGCCAGATGATCGGCGCCGCGAAGAAGGCGCTGCCAATCAGGTTTTCGGAGTAGGCCAGCGTATTGGCAAACGGGTGGTAGATATTCGCGTCGAAGACACTGAGCGGCTGGCGGAGAAACGCGTGCGCGTCCCACGCCAGCGTCCAGATAAAGAGATGCGTATCCGGCAGGTCCGCGAGGACGCGGCTGCCCGGCGCCATCGAGAAGGGCAGCGACATCAGGAACGTCAACACCGCATAGGCAAGGGTGACTCTTGCGCCTTCTGTGGCCACTAGTGGTGGTCAGTATAATAGTGCGTGGGTTATCGAACACCGCTCGAGGCGCGAATCGCGAAGAAGACAACCAAGGCGATCACCGACTTCAACCTTGTCGAAGACGGGGATCGGATCATGGTCGGCCTCTCGGGCGGCAAGGACAGCTGGGCGTTGATCCAGATCCTGGATGTCCTGCGACGGCGCGCGCCGATTGATTTTTCGATCGTCGCCGTCAACGTGGATTCCGGGTACGAGGGCTATCAGCATACGCAGGTTGCGGCCGCGTGCGCGGAGCGCGGCTGGGAGTTCCACAGCGTCCACACCACGATCGGCGCGGTGATCGACGACAAGCTGGAAAGCGACGAGACGCCGTGTTCATTGTGCGCGCGGTTGCGGCGGGGCGTGCTGTATCGCCTCGCCAAGCAGACCGGCGCCACCAAGATCGCGCTCGGCCATCATCTGGATGATTTCGTCGAGACCGTGCTGCTGAACCTGTTTTTTGCCGGCGCACTGAAGGCCATGCCGGCCCGCCTGACCTCAGACAACGGCGAGCACGTCGTGATCCGGCCGCTGGTCTACGTGACCGAGGCCGAGGCGAGCGCGTACTGTAAAGAGCAGGCGCTGCCGATCATCGGCTGCTGCTGCCCGGCCTGCGGGGACCTAAGCCTGCAGCGCCAACGGGTCAAGCGCCTGATCAGCGAGCTTGACCGCGAGCATCCCGGCGTCAAGGCGTCGATGATCCGCGCGCTCGGCAACGTCAAGCCCCGCCACCTGCTCGATCGCCGCTTGAATCCAATGGCTGAAGCGCTGGCGGACACGGATGCGCCGCTGGAGATGCCCAAACTCATTCCGCTCACGGTCAAGTCCTGAGGCCTTGAGGTCTTGAACGCATCTCATTGAGAGCACTTTATTGAGAGCCATAGTTCAGCGAGTCACCTCAGCGCGCGTGACCGTTGCCGATCGCGTCACCGGCGAGATCGACGCCGGCCTGCTGGTCCTGCTTGGCGTCGAGCAGGGCGACGGCCCCTCCGACGTCCAATACATCGCGTCCAAGATCCGCGACCTCCGCATTTTCTCGGATGAGGCCGGCAAGATGAATCTCTCCGTGCTCGATTGCCAGGGTGGCGTGCTGGTCGTCTCGCAGTTCACGTTGTCGGGCGATGCGCGCAACGGCCGCCGGCCGTCGTTCGCGAGCGCCGCGCCGCCGCAGATTGCGCGCGCGTTGTACGACGATGTCGTGCAAGAATTGCAGACCAGCGGGCTGCGCGTGGCGACGGGCGAGTTCCAGGCAATGATGCAGGTCGCGCTCGTCAACGACGGGCCGGTAACCATTCTCCTCGATAGCAGAAAAACTTTTTAATGCCGGTCCCCTCTCAATGAATCGATATGTTCTCGCCCTCGTCGCGCTGCTCGGCTGTTGCGTATCCGCGTTCGCCCAACAGCGGCCCTTGCAAACCGAAGATCCGGAGACGATCGGCTCCGGCCGCGCGCTCATCGAAGCGGGCATCGACTACGACCGTGACGTCTACCTTCCGGTGTCGGGCCTGCGCGGCAACCTCACAACCATGCCGTCTTTCGGTGTCAGCCTCGGTGTCAGTTCAATAGCCGAGATTCAGTTCGACTGGGGCTTGTATCAGAAGCTCAAGATCACCGATCAAGTGGCGGGCGCGCCGTTGTCTCGCCTGCTGCAGCTCGATGGCGACACCACCGATGACTTTGGCGATATCCGCATCGGCGCCAAGGTCAGGCTGCTGTCGGAGACGGCCCGCCGTCCCGCGATCGGCAGCTGGTTTTCCACCCGCCTCCCGAATGCCGGCAATGAGTCGGGCCTCGGCAAGGACGTGCAGGATTTCGCCTCGGCCCTCACCGTGGGCAAGACGGTTCAATCGGTGCGTGTCGTCGCCAACATCGGGCTGCTGATGATCGGCAAGCCGACCGAGGCCGCCGCGCAGGACGATCTGCTGATCTACAGCCTGTCGGTCGCGCGGGCGATCAGTCCCGCCGCCGAAGTGGTCGGCGAGTTTGTCGGCCGCGCCAACTTTGCCAACATCATTACGCCGGGCGCAGAGGATCGCGGCCTGCTGCGGTTCGGCACGCGCTACACGATCAACGGCGTGCGCCTCGACGCCGGCCTGCTACTCGGCCTGACTCCGCGTGACCCTGAGATTGGATTTACCGGCGGGTTCACGTGGGTCTTCAACGCGTTCAGCGTTCCGTAACGGCGATGCTGTCGATTTCAAAAGCGCACGCCTACGGCAACGACTTCCTGTTCGTTCCCGCCGTGCAGGTTGAAGGCGTCAAGCTCGACGAGCTGACACGCTGTCTCTGTAACCGCCATTCCGGACTCGGCGCAGACGGTGTCATCTATTACACGATCACCCCTGACGGCACCGCGCAGATGCGGCTCGTCAACACCGACGGTAGCCCGTCGGAGTTGTCCGGCAACGGGCTGCGCTGTCTCGCGGCGCTGGTGATGTTTCGGCGTGAGCAGTCGCTCTTGCCGCAGATCACCGAAGTAAAGGTCGACACCCAGGCGGGCTGGAAAACGCTGGCGTTGATCAGCCGGCAGGGCAGCCGCTACACGTTCCGGGCGGCGATGGGGCATCCGGAACGGGTCGTCGAAGAACCGATCGAAGCCGCCGGCGAGAAGCTCATGGTCACGACGCTCGCGATCGGCAATCCGCAGTGTGTCGCGTTGATGGAGGAGCTCCCCGACCTGGGACGCTTCCATCGCCTTGGACCCGCGCTGTCGACGCACCGGCGGTTTTCCGAAGGCACCAACGTCGAGTTCGCGGTCATCGAGGCTGCCGATCGCATCCGGATCCTGATTTGGGAACGCGGCGTCGGGGCGACACATGCGTCGGGAACCGGCGCGTGCGCGGCCGCGATTGCGGCGATTGCGCACGGCGGCGCGGCCCGCGATGTCCAGGTGACCGCGCCAGGCGGCACGCAGCGTGTCGAATGGCGAGACGATGGAATTTTCCTCACCGGATGGGCGGAGGTGGTGTTCGACGGCCACTGGGTATCGTCCGACCGGGGCCCCCGCGACGCGGACTGAGCGTCGTGGGGTGGGGATCGAGCCCCCTGCGACGCGGACTAGCCGTCGTGCGGTGGAGCGCCTACCCTGGTCCTTTTCTGATCACATTTGATGCGAGCGCGATGGCGAAATTCGCGATCGCAGGGCGGCCGCCCTAACGCTTGCGCGGCGCCGGCCGCGGCGCCGCGGCCGCGTCAATCTCGGTCAAAGCGGCCTGAAGGTCCGCAGCGGCGCCGTTGATCGCCGTCGTCACTCCCCCATAGTCCTCGGCTTTCAACGCCGTGCGCGCTTCTTGCACCCGTTGTTGCGCGCCGGCCACCGTCGCCCGCGGCGCGCGCAGCACGCGCGCGTTGAGACGCGCGAGCGCCGGGTCTTGCAGCTGCGCGTGCGCGCGCGCCAGCAGCGTGGCGACCTCGGCGATCGCGCGTTCCGCCTCGCCGCGCGCGTCGGCGCGGCCCTCGACGGCCAGCTTCGCGGCGTTCGCCGCGCGCTCGCGGCTGTCGATGGCGTGGTTCAAGGCCTGGCGGTAATCACCGGAGGTGGCGGCGTCTTCCGATCGCTTGAGCGCATCGGTGGCGGCGGTGAACTCAGCGGCCGCGAACTTGTCGGCGCCGGCGGCGCGCGCAGCATCGATCGCGCCTTGCGCCTGGTTCATTTCTTTATGGGGTGGTTCGGCGCAGCTTGCAGAAAGGATGGCGATGATGAGCGCCAGTCGGCGACCCGCACGGAGCATGTCGAACGAGTATACGACAGCACTACGCCGCCGCCGGCCCGCCAAGGCGCCGGATCGCGCGTCAATCAGCTACCATGAAGGGTCCGGTGCGATGGCGACGGTGCCGTTGGTGGATCGGCCGCGCGAGAAGCTGGCTCGGGTGGGCGCCGAAGCGCTCGCCGATAACGAGTTGATCGCGCTGGTGCTCGGCTCGGGGACGCGATCGCGTGGCGCACTGGTCGTGGCGCAGGACGTCATTGCCGCGGCCGGCGAAGCGCAGGGCCTGTTGCGGATCGGACTCGACGAACTATGCCGGGTGCCGGGCGTCGGCCAGTCGAGGGCGGCGCGGCTGCTGGCGGCGGTGGAACTCGGACGGCGCACCTTGTTCGGCGACCGCGGGAAGCGCCCGCAGATGTTGTCGACCAAGGATGTGGTCGGCTACCTGGCGCCCCGCTATGCGGGATTCGCGGTCGAGCGATTCGGCGTGATGCTGCTCGACCAGAAACAGCGCGTCATCCGCAGCGTGATCCTGTCGACCGGCACGGTGGAAGCGAGCGTCTCGCATCCCCGCGACGTGTTCCGGGCGGCCATGCTGGCGTCAGCCTCATACGTGGTGGCGTTTCATAACCATCCGTCGGGCGATCCGGCGCCGAGCGCGCAGGACCGGGCCATGACGCGCCGGCTGTTCATCGCCGGCGAGCTGATTGGAATTGAACTGATGGATCACATCATCCTGGGCGGGGGAAAGTTCTTCAGCTTCAGGGCGGAAGGTTTCGAGTGAAGGTGCTCTACTTCGACTGCTTCGCGGGCGCGGCGGGGGACATGATCCTCGGCGCGCTGCTCGACGCCGGTCTGCCGTTCGACGAGCTGAAGCGCGCGCTCGGCAGCCTGGCGGTTGACGGCTGGGAGGTGTCCGTCGATCGCGTGCTGAAAACCGGTGTCGCAGCCACAAAGTTCACGGTTTATGAACACGTCCATCAGGGATCAGGGATCGGGGATCAGGGACCAGGGAGCGGGGACCAGGGAGCAGGGCATAGTCACCAGCACCCTCACGATCACGCTCATGGGCACCGCTCGCTCAGTGAGATATTCGCGGCGATCGATCGATCGTCCTTGAGCGAGCGCGGCAAGGCCAAAGCCATCAAGATGTTTCGCAGGCTCGGCGAAGTGGAAGCGGCCATTCACGGCATGCCGATCGACAAGGTGCATCTACACGAAGTCGGCGCCATCGATTCGATCATCGACATCGTCGGCGTGGTGTTCGCGCTTGATTGGTTCAAGGCCGATCGCATCGTCGTGTCGCCGATCAACGTGGGCGGCGGCATGGTGACGTCCGCGCACGGCGTGTTTCCGGTGCCCGCGCCGGCGACGCTGGCGCTGTTGAAGGATGCACCGGTGTATTCGAGCGGCATTCAGAAGGAACTGCTGACGCCGACCGGCGCGTTGATCCTGACCGAGTACGCCGACGAGTTCGGTCCGATCCCGGCGATGACGATTGAGAAAGTCGGCTACGGCGCCGGCGATCGCGAGCTGAAGGAGACGCCCAACGTGGTTCGCGTTATTGTTGGCGAGGCGATCGACAAACCTTCAGGTGTGTCGAAGTCGATGCAGGTCTGCGTCCTCGAATGCGAGATCGACGACATGAACCCGCAGATCTACGGCGTCCTGATGGACAAGCTGTACCAGGCTGGCGCGCTCGAAGTGTTTTACGTCGCCGTGCAGATGAAGAAAAACCGACCGGGCACGCTACTGACGGTGATCGCCAAACCCGAGCATCGCGCCGCCATGAGCGAGATCGTGTTTCGCGAATCGACGACAATAGGGATCCGCCACCAGGAACTGTCGCGCGAGTGTCTCGATCGGCAGATGGTCACGATCGAGACGACCCTCGGTCCGGTCCGTTTCAAGGTGGCGAGCCGGGACGGGCGGGTGTTCAATGCCCAGCCCGAATTCGACGATCTGGCGAAACTTTCAGAACAGCGCGGCATCCCAATCAAGAACGTGCAGGCGCTGGCGCACAAGGCGTGGCTCGAACGATGAAGTATTTCCTTACGACCGCGATCGATTTCGTGAACAGCCGGCCGCACCTCGGCACGGCCTACGAGAAGATCACCGCCGACATCATTGCGCGCTATCGCCGGCTCGCCGGTTACGAAACCCATTTCCTGATGGGCAACGACGAGCACTCGCAGAACGTGTTTCGCAAGGCGGCGGAGCAGGGCAAGGACCCGCTCGCCTATTGCGACGAGATGGAGCGCGTGTTCCGCGACGTATGGAAGCGCCTCGACCTGTCGTTCGACGACTTCATTCGCACCACCGATCGCCGCCGGCATTTCCCCGCCGTCCGGAAGATGGCGCAAGCCTGTCTCGACAACGGCGACATCTACGAGGGCTCGTACGAAGGCTGGTACTGCGAAGGCTGCGAGGCGTTCAAGCCGGAGAAGGATCTCGTGGAGGGCGCCTGTCCGATCCACAAGACCAAGCCCCAGTGGATCAAAGAGAAGAACTGGTTCTTCCGCCTCTCGAAGTATCAGCAGCCCCTGCTTGAGCATTACAAGAACACCCCATCGTTCATCGAACCCGAGATCCGCCGGAACGAGATCCTGCGTCTCGTGGAAAGCGGCCTCGAAGACATTTCGATGAGCCGCGCCGGGCAGTCGTGGGGCATTCCGGTGCCGTTCGATCCGGCCAGCGTGGTCTACGTGTGGTTCGACGCGCTGATCAATTACGCCGCCGCAGTCGGCTATGGCTGGGACGACGACCTGTTCAAGAAGTGGTGGCCGGCCAGCCTGCACATTGTCGGCAAGGACATCACGCGATTCCACTGCGTGATCTGGCCCGCGATGCTGATGAGCGCGCGCGTCGAGCTGCCGGCGCAGGTGTTCGGCCACGGCTGGGTCTATTTCAAGGGCGAGCGCATGAGCAAGACGATGGGGAACATTGTCGATCCGCTCGACGCCGCCGATCGATTTGGTCCGGATCCGCTTCGCCTCTACCTTGCGAAGGAGATTCCCTACGGCGGCGACGGGGACTTCACCTGGGAGCGTTTCGAGGAGAAGTACAACGCCGACCTGGCAAACAACCTCGGCAACCTGGTCAATCGCGTCGCGTCGATGACCGAGCGCTACCAGCAGGGACGCATCACGGCGGCCGGCGGCGGTGCGCTCGCCGGCATCGCAGCCGACTCGGTGTCGACGTATCGCAAGTCGATGGACGTGCACGCGCTGCACGAAGGCGCGGCGGCGGCGTTCCGCCTGATCAGCGCCGCGAACAACTACCTCGCCGAGACGCAACCATGGGCGCTTGCCAAGGATCCGGCGCAGGCGGATCGCCTGAATGGCGTGCTCGCCGATACGGCGGAAGCGGTCCGCATCGCCGCGACGCTGTTGTCGCCGATCATGCCCGCCTCCGCGAGCGAAATTCTTCGGCGCCTCGGCGACGAGCGGCCGCTGAGCGAACGGCGCCTCGATACCGACGCCGCCTGGCGATCGACAGGCGAGAGACAGATCTTGAACGCGGGCGCGTTGTGGCCGCGAATTGAAGCCGAAAAGGGAGTGATCGTGACCGACGAACCGAAACCCGCCGATGCCCCCGCGCAAACGGGTGCACCAGCTACCCAGGCAGGTCCCGCACCTGTTGCACCCGCCGCACCTCATGCACCTGCACTCCAGGCACCTCAGGCACCCGAGGCACCGTCGATAATTACGATCGACGACTTCATGAAGATCGAGCTGAAGACCGCGAAGGTCCTGGAAGCCGAGCGCATGCCGAAATCGCAGCGCCTGCTGAAGCTGAAGGTCGACGCCGGTGAAGCGGGGCCGCGGACGATCCTCGCCGGCATCGCCGAATCCTACGAGCCTGAAGCGCTGATCGGAAAATCGATCGTCATCGTCGCGAATCTCGCTCCGCGCAAGATGATGGGCCTCGAGTCCAACGGGATGGTGCTCGCGGCCAGTCCTGAAGGCGGGGCAGCGTTTGTGATCAATTCTGACCCCGCGCCTCCGGGCACGCGGGTTCGCTAGATTGTTAGAGTCAATAGGGAGGTTGTGTATGCGTGGTTTGATTCGTACGGCTCTGCCGGTCGTTCTCGTTGTGTTTGCGTTGGGCAGTGTCACTCTCGCCCAGACCCCGAAGTATGGCGGGCCAATTAACGTGCAGACGGCGACGCGCGTCACGGAACTGCACGCCACGCCTGAAAAGTTCGTCGGCAAGACGATTCGTGTCGACGGGCTGGCCACATCGGTGTGCACCGACATGGGCTGCTGGGTCGCGGTGAAGGACCTCGAGACCGATCAGACGGTTCGCTTCCAGGCCGAGCACGATGGCTCAATCGTCTTTCCGATCACCTTGAAAGGTAAGCCCGGCAGCTTCCAGGGTCAGTTCGTGAAGATCGGAGCGAGCGACGGGCACGCCCACGAAGCGGCCGCCGAACATGCGCACGCGGAGACGAAAGCCGCCGACTTCGGCAGCAAGTACCAGATCAAGGTCACGGGCTGGGTGTCGTCCGAGCCGAAGTAGCTACGTGATCGATAGTCATTGCCACATCGCCGGCGACGAGTTCGTCGCCGATCTCGATGCGGTGGTCGAACGGGCCCGCGCGGCCGGTGTGTCGCGGGCGCTCGTCATCCTCGCCGCCGAAGACGATGCGGAGCTGGCGCGGGCCGAGAAAGTGCTGCGCGCCTGGCCCGAGTGCCGGTTCGCGGTCGGCGTGCATCCGCATCATGCCAAGGCGTTTGCCGCCAATCCCCAGGCCGCCGCCGACAAGGTGGCCGCGGCCGTGGATGCGCTGCCCGCCGCGCGCGCCATCGGCGAAATTGGCCTCGACTACCACTACGATTTTTCGCCCCGCGAAGTGCAGCACGAAGTGTTTCGGGCCCAACTGCGCCTGGCGGTGAGCCGCGATCTCCCGATCGTGATTCACACGCGCGAAGCCGAAGATGACACGCTGCGCATCCTTCGCGAAGAAGGCGGCGAGCGGTTGCGGGGAGTGTTCCACTGCTTTACCGGCGATTCAGCTGCCGCCGACCGTGCGCTGGCCACGGGTTTTTTCCTATCGATTCCCGGCGTCGCGACCTTTCCGAAGGCGGAAGCGCTCCGGCAGGCGGCAGCCGCCGCGCCCGAGGATCGTTTGCTGGTCGAAACCGACAGCCCGTACCTGGCGCCGATTCCATATCGCGGCAAGCGCAACGAGCCGGCGTTTGTCGCCAAGGTCGTCGAGCAACTCGCCGCCGTGCGCGGCGTCAGCGCGGCAACGATCGGCGAACAGACCGACCGCAACTTCGACCGCCTGTTCCGGCCCTAATCCCGTCTGTGTCTTCTGTGCCTTCTGTGGCCCGCAAAGCTTTACACCTCAAAGCATTAAGCGCTTCGCCTCGCGTTGACACTAATCGGACGGTATGGTGTGATCTAACGACGTGTCGAACGCCGCTCCCCGGACCCAAGCGGATTTAATTCAGTTATTCGAGCCCGTCCGCGACGATTTGGAAGCGGTCGAGCGCGAGTTTGCCCGCCAGGTCCAGTCCCAGGTTCACGTCATCCCGGAGATCGGCAACTACCTGCTGAAGAGTGGCGGCAAGCGCGTCCGCCCGGCGGTGCTGCTGATGAGCGCGCGGCTGTGCGGTTACAGTGGCCCCCGCGCGATCATGAACGCTGCCGTGGTCGAATTCATCCACACCGCCACGCTGGTGCACGACGACATCATCGATGATGCCGACGTGCGGCGCGGCCGCAAGGCGGTGCACGCGCAGTGGGGCAACGACGTGACGGTGCTGGCCGGCGACTTCCTCTACATCAAGTCGATGGCGATGGCGCTCACGCAGGACACGCTCGATATCGTCCGGATGTTGTGCGACGTCACGCTGCGGATGATTGAAGGCGAGCTCTACCAGCTGACCAAGAACGGCGTCGTCGATCTCAGCGAAGACGAGCATTTCGAGATCATCAAGCGCAAGACCGCCTACCTGTTCGGCGGCTGCGCGCAGATCGGCGGCATGCTCGGCGAAGTTGGCGCCGAGAAAGAGCAAGCGCTCCGCGAGTACGGCTTCAGCCTCGGCACCATGTTCCAGTTGGTTGATGACCTGCTGGATTTTACGGGCGCCGCTGAAGCGCTCGGCAAGCCGATTGGCGGCGACCTGCGCGAAGGCAAAATCACACTGCCGATCATTCACCTGCTTGAAAAGGGTGGACCCGAAGCCGGCGACCTGATCCGCAACGCCGTCCGCGACCGCGACATCTCCGCCGAGAACTGGGCGCGCCTCAAGGCGTTGATGGCCGAGCATCGCTCGATCGAATACGCCTACGGACGCGCGCTCGAGTTCGGTGAAGCGGCCAAGCGCCAGCTGCGCCAGTTCGCGCCGAGCCAGGAGCGCGAAGCCCTCATGGGTCTCGCAGACTTCGTGCTGCTCCGGGATCGCTAGACTGACAAGCACGGAAGCATCCGTGACACCCGCCCAACGCCTCGAACATCTTCGCGAGGAAATTCGCAGGCACGAGGAGCTGTACTACGTACAGGCATCCCCTGAAATCAGCGACGCCGATTTCGACGCGCTGATGAACGAGCTGAAGGCACTCGAGGCGAAGCACCCCGAGCTGCTGACGCCTGATTCACCGACGCAGCGTGTCGGCGGCCGGCCTGCGGAAGGCTTCGCCACCGTCGAGCATCTGCAGCCGATGCTCAGCCTCGACAACGCCTATAACGAAGAGGAGCTGCGGGCCTTCGATGAGCGGGTGCGCAAGGGCTTGTCGATCGAGCCATCTCCTGAATATGTCGCCGAGCTGAAGATTGATGGTCTCAGCATCGCGCTGACCTATCAAGCCGGACGCCTGGTGCGCGGCGCCACGCGCGGCGACGGGACGCGTGGCGAGGACGTCACGCAGAACGTGCGCACGGTGCGCGCGATCCCGCTGTCGCTGAGGGGCGGGCCGAAGGGGCGCATCGAAGTCCGCGGCGAGGTGTATCTGCCGAAAAAGAATTTCGAGCGCATCAACAAGGAGCAGCTTGAGGCCGGCGAGCCTCTCTATGCGAACCCGCGGAATACCGCGGCCGGGACGATGCGCAATCTGGATCCGTCGCTGGTGGCGAGACGCGGTCTGGCGGCGTGGATATACCAGCTGGTGCCCGCGGAGTTTGAGTCACACGCCGAGCTGTTGAAGGACCTCGGAACGTGGGGCCTGCCGGTCGAGCCGCACTGGAAGAAATGCGTGGGCATCGACGACGTGATCGCCTTTTGCGAATCGTGGCGCGACAAGCGCGGCGAGCTGGCGTTCGACACCGACGGCGTCGTGATCAAGTTGAGCGATCCGTTGCTGCGCGAGAAGCTCGGATTCACCTCGAAGTTTCCGCGCTGGGCGACCGCGTTCAAGTTTCCGGCGGAGCGCAAGAGCGCGTTTCTCAGGGCGATTGAACTTAGCATCGGCCGGACCGGCGCGGCCACGCCGTTCGCGATGCTCGACCCGACGGTGGTCGCGGGATCGACCATCTCGATGGCGACGCTGCACAATCCCGACGACATCGTGCGCAAGGACATCCGGCCGGGTGAAATGGTGATCATCGAGAAAGCCGGCGACGTGATTCCGCGCGTGGTGGGACCGGTGGACACCGACCCTGCCCGCGCCACGCCTGCCTGGATCATGCCGACGGCGTGCCCGGTGTGTGGCAGCGAGCTGATTAAGGCCGAAGACGAGGCGGTGTGGCGGTGCGAGAACAGCTCGTGCCCGACGAAACTGCGGCGAGGCCTGGAGCACTTTGCCTCGCGCGGCGCCATGAACATCGAAGGCATGGGCGAATCGTTGTGCGCGCTGCTGTGCGACCACGATCTCGTTCATAGCTACGCCGATATCTATCGCCTCGACGCCGCAAGGCTCGAAGCGCTGCCGCGAATGGGGAAGAAGTCCGCCGCCAAGGTGCTGGCGCAGATCGACAAATCGAAGAGCAACGACATCTGGCGCCTGCTGTATGGCCTCGGCATCCGCCACGTCGGCGAGCGCGGCGCGCAGGTCCTCGCCGATCACTTCGGCTCGGTCGATGCCATCGAGAACGCGACGCTCGAAGAGCTCGAACAGGTCCGCGAAATCGGGCCGGTGCTGGCCGCGTCGGTCCGGTCGTTCTTTGACGGCGAGAGCAACCGCCAGCTGATCGAGGACTTCCGCACGGTGGGCGTGAAGTTGATTGGTGAAGTGAGACGCGCGCCGGCGGGACCGCAGCCGCTGGCGGGGAAGACCTACGTGATCACCGGTGAGCTTGCGGCCATGTCACGAGAGGACGCACAGGCGAAGCTTGAAGCACTCGGCGCCAAAGTGACCAACTCGGTCAGCAAAAAGACCACCGCGTTGGTGGTCGGAAGCGATCCCGGGGCGAGTAAGACGGAGAAGGCGCAGAAATTGGGCACCGCGACGCTCGATGAAGCGGCCTTTCTGGCCCTTATAATCAAGGACCAATGACCCGGCTCTTCGTGATCACGACGGCGGCGCTGACCGGCATCATCGGCGTGTTGGTCGGACTGCTGCTGACGATCGAGCGCTCCGCGCCACCGGCGAGGGGGGCGCAGGCCGAGTCCCGGGCAGCGAGCGACGCCACGCCCGCGATTACCGAGGTCGTCGACACCCGTCCCTCGGCCACCGCGGCCGTCAACTTTGCGGACATTGCTGCGCGCATGAACCCAGCGGTCGTGAACATCGACGCCACGGCCCGCGGCCGCCGCGCGCGCCAGCTGGTCGAAGGCGGCGCCCGGCGCGGCCCCGATGATCCATTCGATCCGGGCCGTCGTGGCGCGGACACGCCACGGCGTGGCACCGGAACCGGTTTCCTGATCGATCCCGACGGCAGCATCCTGACCAACCATCACGTGATCGAGGGCGCCGAGCGCCTCTCGGTGAAGCTTGCTGATGGCCGGACGCTTCGCGCTGAAGTGGTCGGGTCGGATCCCGACACCGACATCGCGTTGATCAAGGTGGCGGGCAGCGGTCCTTTCCCCTTTGCCATGCTTGGCGATTCCTCGAAGCTGCGCGTCGGCGAATGGGTCTGCGCGATCGGCAATCCGCTGGCCTATGAGCACACCGTGACCGTTGGCGTGGTCAGCTTCATCGGCCGCAAGCTGTTCGACCCGAGCCTGGACAACTACATTCAAACCGACGCCGCGATCAGCTTCGGCAACAGCGGCGGCCCACTGATCAACTCGCGCGGCCAGGTGATCGGCATCAACTCGGCGATCAGCCGCCAGGTCAGCAACATCGGTTTCGCGGTGCCGATCAACCAGGCCCGGTCGGTGTTGAAGCAGCTGAAGACCATCGGCCGCGTCGAGCGCGGCTACATCGGCGTCACGCTGCGCGACGTCGACCCCGATCTGCAGGCCTCGTTGAAGCTCGCGCGCGGCGACGGGGCGCTCGTGCAGCACGTCACGCCGGGCTCGCCGGGCGCGCGCGTCGGCCTGCGGCCCTACGACGTGATCGTGTCCGTCGACGGCCAGCCGGTGAAGACGCACGATCGGCTGATTCGAGAGATCGCCGAGCGCCAGCCCGGCAGCAGCGCACGGCTCGATTACGTGCGCGATGGCAGGACGCTCTCGGCATCGATCAAGCTAGCGGAGAGGCCACGGCAGCCCGCCGATCGGGCGCCGACGACCGTCGAACGCTCGACGCAACGTACCGGTCCCGGTGAGCTCGGCCTCAGCCTGATCGAGATCGACGACAGTAACGCGCACCGCTTCGACATCCCCGCGGGCATGACCGGATTGCTGGTGCAGCGTGTCGAGCCGCTGTCGGGCGCCTACGACGGCGGCATCGAGCGCGGCGCGATCATCCTCGAGATCAACCGCCAGCCCGTGAACTCGGTCGCCGGCTTCCGCCGCATCGTCGGCGCGTCGCGCCCCGGCGACGTCCTGGCGATTTACCTGTTCGAGCCCGAGCTCGAGCAGCGCGCGATTCGCACGGTCCGCACGGAGTCGCGTTGAGGCCACGCATTTTAATCGTCGACGACGAGGCGGCGATCCGCGACTCCTTGAAGATGACGCTCGAATACGACGGCTACGACGTGATGCAGGCGGCCACCGGCGAGGAAGGCGTCAAGCTGGTCGAGCGCGAAGCGCCCGATCTGGTGTTCCTCGACATCAAGATGCCCGGCATGGACGGCCTGGAAGTGCTGCAGAAGCTGCGCCACCTCGTCGAAGTCACGCCGATCGTCGTCATTTCCGGCCACGGCGACATTACCACCGCAGTCGAGGCGACCCGGCTCGGCGCGTTCGATTTCATCGAAAAACCTCTTGAGCGCGAGCGCGTGCTGGTCACGGTGCGCAACGCCGTCGACACCCGCCGCCTCAAGACCGAGAACAAGAGCTTCAAGCGCGACGCCGACAAGAAGTACCAGATCATCGGCGACTCGCCGACGCTGGCCGTGGTGCGCAGCGCCATTCAAAAGGCCGCGCCGACCAACGCGACCGTGTTGATCTGGGGCGAGAGCGGCGTCGGCAAGGAGCTGGTGGCGCGCGCCATCCATCGCGAGAGCCTGCGTCGTGACGGCCCGTTCGTGCAGGTGAACTGCGCCGCGATCCCGGACGAGTTGATCGAGTCCGAACTATTCGGCCACGAAAAGGGCTCGTTCACGGGGGCGACCGACCGGCAAATCGGCAAGTTCGAGCAGGCCGACAAGGGCACGATCTTCCTCGACGAAGTCGGCGACATGAGCCTGAAGACGCAGGCCAAGGTGCTGCGCGTGCTTCAGGAACAGGAGCTCGAGCGCCTCGGCAGCAATCGCATTATCAAGGTCGAGGTGCGCGTGATTGCCGCGACTAACAAGAACCTTGAAGAAGAGATCGACAGGCACACCTTCCGCGAGGATCTGTTTTATCGCCTCAACGTGGTGCCGATCCACGTGCCGGCGTTGCGCGATCGCCGCGACGACGTGCCGGCGCTGGTCCGCCACTTTGCGGACCTGTTCGCGCGCGACAACAACTTTCGCCGGAAGACCTTCACCGCGCAGGCCATGGAGAAGCTCAAGCAGCAACATTGGCGGGGCAATATCCGCGAGCTGCGCAACTTCGTCGAGCGCCTGGTGATCATGACCAACGTGGATTCGATCGACGCCGCCGACATCCCGGAAGGCGGTGTCAGCCGAGGCGAGCTGCCGGTGCCGGTCGCGACCGGTGAGATCAGCGCCAGCGCCTCCGAGCAGTCGTGGATGCAGGCGCACACGCTGCAGGAGTTCAAGTCCGGCTCCGAGCGCGCGTATCTCGTGTCCAAGTTGAGAGAGAATGGATGGAACATCTCGAGGACAGCCGAGGTGATCGATACGCCGCGAAGTAACTTGTATAAGAAGCTCGAGCAGTACCAGATTTCACAAGAGAAGGATGGTTAAGAGCCTGACGGCCCGACAGCCCGACGGCCTGACGACCTGTTGATTCGCCGCAGTGAGCCGGGTAATCGCTGCCGGGAGTGATCCTTTCGCAAGAGAGGCAGTGCTGCCGGGAGAGGAAAGTCCGAACTCCACAGGGCAGTGCGCCGGGTAACACCCGGGCGGGGCGACCCGACGGAAAGTGGCACAGAAAATATACCGCCCTGAGCGAGCATTTGCGGCCGCAAGGCCTCGAATGCGAGTCGCAGGGTAAGGGTGAAAAGGTGGGGTAAAAGCCCACCGCGCGGCTGGTAACAGACGTGGCAGGCCAAACCCCGCACGGAGCAAGACCAAATAGGGAGGCAGAGGCACCCCAGCGTGGCGGACCGCGCCGGGGACCCCGCCTACGGACGGCCCGTCCGCGTCTCCGGGTAGGTTGCTGGATCCCGCCAGTAATGTCGGGACTAGAGGAATGATTGCCGCTGTCCGGTCCGCAAGGATCGGGCGGCACAGAATTCGGCTTACAGGCTCACTGCGGCACTTACACGATCGCGGATTGCGGATCTCAGATTTGGCGGAGCTCAGACTTGGCTAACTATCTCGTTACCGGCGGCGCGGGTTTCATCGGCTCGCACATTTCAGAAGCGCTCGTCACACGCGGCCATCGCGTCCGCGTCGTCGACAATTTCGTCACCGGCTATCAGCACAACCTGCGGCAGGGCGTGGAGTTTATCGAAGGCGATCTCGCTGATGCGGCGGTTGCCGCCAGCGTGGTGCAAGGCATCGATTACGTGGTCCACCAGGCGGCGATCCCGTCAGTGCCGCGCTCGGTCGATCGGCCGGTCGAGTCGCACCGCGCCAATGTCGATGCGATGCTCAACCTGCTGATCGCGTCACGCGACGCCGGCGTCAAGCGGCTGGTGTTCGCAGGGTCGTCGTCTGTCTACGGCGACACCGCCGTGCTGCCGAAGACGGAGACCATGCCGACTAGCCCGCTGTCGCCGTACGCGCTGCAGAAGTTGATGAGCGAGATGTACGGCCAGATGTTCACGCGTCTCTACGGGTTCGAGACCGTCACGACGCGCTACTTCAACGTGTTCGGGCCGCGGCAGGATCCCACCTCGCCATACTCGGGCGTCATCTCGCTGTTCATCAAGGCGCTGCACGACGGCAGCACCCCGGTGATCTACGGCGACGGTGAGCAGACCCGCGACTTCACCTACGTGAGTAACGTCGTCGACGGCGTGATTCGCTCGGCGGAGACGCCGGGGGTTGGCGGGCACGTGTTCAATGTCGCCACCAACAGCCGCATTTCTCTGAACCAGCTGCTGGACACGCTGAAGAGGATCTTCGGATCGGACGTGACGGCAATCTACAAGGACGCGCGCCCGGGTGATGTCCGCGATTCGCAGGCGGACATTTCAAAGGCGGCCAAGCTGCTCGGCTACAAGCCGGTCGTCGGCCTCGAAGACGGGCTGCGCGAAACGGTCAAGTGGTTCAAGTCCACGACCTAGAGCGCCCGCGGCGGTTTACGGCAGGCTGACTTTCCCGTCTTCGTAATACGCGGTCAGCTTGTCGCCGTCGATCTCCAGCGCTGACGGGCGGCCCTTGTAGATGCTCGACAGCATTCCGGTGTCAATCAACACCGCGCGGCCGCCGAAACGGGTTGTGATCGATCGGCTCTGCTGCGGCGTGTGGCCGGTGACAAAGCGCTTCGCGCCGTAAGCCTGCAGCAGCGTCGCGAACGGCCCGCCCGACGGATCGTCCGTGACCGTGGCGAGACCTCGATACCACAGCGCCGCCTCGGGATTGATCGCCAGCCACGAATCCACCTTCATGACGTCCTGCGCCTCCATTAGCAGCGGCACGTTCAGGCGCCGGCGATCCGGCTCTGTGCCGGCCTCTTTCGCCGTTGTGATGATCGCGTTGGCCAATCCGATCTCGGCGGCAGCGACCTGGAGAATCTCCTGCAGCGAGAACTCGCGCGTCGCCAGCTTCGCGTCGATCAGTCGCTCGACGAATTGATCCAGCCGCTTAATCTCGTCGCGCAGCTGCAGGTTGAGGTCCTCGATCCTCGCCGGCGCGTTTGCGGGATTGATGCCGGCGTGCATGAAGATGCTGCCGCCGGCTTCGGCGACCATCGGCTTGCCGCGCAGCCAGGCGCCGTATTTGCCGCGGGGGGAGAGGGCTTCCTTGTATTCTGCGTAGCCGATCGGATGCGTCGTCAGCCACGCCTCCCTGGTCTGCGCGTAGACCGACGGTACCGGCTCGCCTTTCTCCGTCTTCAGCTCGGCGAGTTTCGCGTAGTTCTCCCAGGCCTGCTGCCGCTTCTTTTCGGAATTGGCGTCGGCAAAGGTGGCGAAGATCTCGCGCGTCACGTCGCGCGTCTCGCCGATCAAGTTCATAACCTCGTGATTGCCGAGCAGTACGACGACCCGGCCGCCGGCGTCTTTCGCCTGCCGCTCGAGGGCCATCAGCAGATCCATCACTGCGCGCGTGCCGTCGCCGCGATCGGTGTAGTCGCCGGTCTGCAGCAGCTGGGTGCGGCCGCCGGCCCACTTGTGCTGGTCGTCGATCAGGCCGGTCTTCTT
>Ga0136611_10000138_pt1 | contig 42219 bp, 41 predicted proteins | sample AntDrymUQ2232306_2_FD_106645 | JGI IMG/M metagenome (GOLD analysis project Ga0136611, IMG submission 106645) | Polar desert sand microbial communities from Dry Valleys, Antarctica - metaG UQ223 (23.06) | ecosystem: Environmental > Terrestrial > Soil > Desert | place: Antarctica: Dry Valley... | reverse complement strand
CATGCGATCCATGAGCTCGATTGCCGACGGCTGCATCTCGAGGATGCTTGTCGTCGTCGCCATCGCTTCGACGAGGTCGTCGAATTGAAGGATCGCCAGTGCCGTCTTCGTTGGGATTGGTACCAGGCCGAGCGTGGCGTCGAGCGTCGTCGCCAGCGTGCCTTCGGACGAGACAAGAAGCCGAGCTGGATTGAATTCGTCCTTCAGGAACTGATCGAGCGAGTAGCCAGTTGCGCGCCGCCAATGACGCGGGAAGTCGCGCGCGATCGTCGGCGCGTGCATTTCCTGGAACGCCATGAGCCGAGTCATCAGCCGTCCAGTGACATCGTCCTGCCCGGCGCGCGCGACCGTCGATGGGTCGAGGGTGACTTGTCCGCCGTCGGCGAGCAGGACGTTCACCTGGCGAACGTGATCGCTCGTCATCCCGTAGAGGATTGAGTGCGCCCCAGCCGAGTTGTTCGCAACCACACCGCCGATGGTGGCACGGTTGCCGGATGACGGGTCGGGGCCGAACATGAGCCCGTGTTGACGCAGTTGCGTGTTGAGGACATCGAGGTTAATGCCCGGCTGAACACGCACACTGCGCTCTTCAGGGATGATTTCCAGGACGGCGTCCATATACTTCGAGAAGTCGATGACGAGCGAATGCCCGACCGTCTGCCCAGCCAGCGCCGACCCACCGCCGCGCGGCAGCACCGAGATACCGTGCTTCGCCGCCAGCTCGACGGCAGCATGGACATCCTCGTTGTTCCTGGGGATGACCACGCCGACCGGTTCGATCTGGTAGTTGCTGGCGTCGGTCGAGTAGAGCATGCGGCTCGTGCGATCGAAGCGCACCTCGCCGTCGATCCGCCCGCGCAGCTCCGCCTCAAGCATGATCGCGGCCCCATTGGTAGAAGAGTTCGCCGTCATCATCGCGCTACTCGCCATGCAACTCCCCGGTTTCTATCGCTCAGGCGTCAGCCAATTTCACGTATCCAGCAGTCAATCGGCAGTGTATCATCGTATCTCAGAGTGACCGCCTCAACGATAGGAGCGCCCAACTATGAGCATTAAAGAAGAACTCCATGATCTGGTTGAGCAGTTGAGCGATTACGACGCCGCCAGCACTCTGGCGCTGCTTCGCGAGAATATCCCAAACGGTGTCGAGCCGGATACGCCGATCCCGCTCCTACAGCGCGATGGACCACTCGTCGTTTCCGGACGCGCCTTCTTCAACACACCCTCCAAGACGCTTGCGGAACGTATCGCCGAACAAGGCGTCAAGCCTATTCAAGCATTGAAGATCTTGGAGGAGATTTCTGGCCAGAGGACGAGGGGCTGGATGATTTCGTGAATGCAGTTCGAGAGTGGCGTCGTGGAGGCTGCTAACCCGCCAGCAGTGATCGTTGATACCGATGTCGTCTCGTACTTGTTCCGTGGTGATACTCGGGCGGAACAGTTCAGGCCACATGTCGAGCATGAATCAGCCATCCTGTCATTCATGACTGTGGCCGAACTCGATCGATGGGTGCTGCATCGCAACTGGGGTTCGGCAGGCCATCAATCACTCTACGAATACATCAGTCGATTTACAATCATTCTTGTGGATCGGAGCGTTTGCTTAAGCTGGGCCAGGGTAATTGACAGCGCCTAACGGAACGGTCAACCCATTGACGTTGCTGAGGCGTGGATCGCCGCAACCGCATTCGCGATCGCGATGGGGATTCCTCTCGTTACCAAAAATCGCTCTCATTACCTTGGAGTCGATGGACTGTTGTTGCTACCGCAATGTTGACGTCGAATCTGTGCCGGATGCACCGAGTAGCGCGGAGACTCATACACGGAAGGTAACAAACGATGCCACGCATTGCCTGGATTGAGGTCGAAGACGCCACTGGGGAGTTGGCCGAAATCTACGCACAGACGCAGGAGATTTATCAGGGTCGCGTACCGGAAATCGTCCGCACCATGAGCCTGCGGCCCGACTTCATGCGCTCGTTTCTCGACATGGGCAAGCTTCACTTCTCCGAGGGCGCGCTCACGTACGCCCAACACGAGTTGATCGCCTCCTACGTCGCCGCGCTCGACAAATGCCACTTCTGACTCAGCGCCCACACCTGGCGCCTGCAGTTGCAGGGCGGAGACCATCGGACCACCGCAGCGATGCTACGCGACGGCGACCTCACCGAAGCACCGATCACGCCTGAAGAACGCCTCCTGCTGGGCTTCGTCGAGACGGTCACGATTGCGGCGCACCGCGTGACGGACGCTCAGGTCCAGGAGCTACGCGATGTCGGCTGGAGCGACGCGCAGATTGCCGAGGCGGTGTACGTCGCGGCCTATTTCGCGCTCTGCACCCGTCTTGCGGACGCGTTCGACATCCTTCCGCCGGAATTCATGGACCGGAACGGTGTTCCAAAAGTGTTAGGCAGCCCTGAACCGTTCGGGCGCGTGTTTCCGTAAACCGACCATCACGAACTGCGAATGCTGACGTTGCGAGTCTAGGCGTCCGTCACGCCACCTATGTCGAATCAGGAATCGTTTTTGAGAAACCGTCTTACGCGATTCGGAGCGGATCGAATCTAGCGCGACTACACAGGCGAGGAGCCACACAATGGAAGTTCGACCAGGTGAACCAGTACCAGTAATCGTGTTCTCGGACTACGTCTGACCATACTGTTATATCGGCCAGGATCGGGTCGATCGATTAGCACAGGATTACGATGTCGAGGTCGAGTGGCGCTCGTTTCTGCTCGATCCAACCACACCGCCAGAGGGACGTCCGTACCCGTTTCCGCCAGAAGTACGCGCCCAACGCTCCGGGCCAATGCGAGAGATGGCCGCCCAACTCGGTCTACCGATTGTCGACCGGGATTGGGTATCGAATTCCCGGTCGGCTCTCGAAGCAGCGGAGTTCGCGCGTGACCAGGGACTGCATCACGAGTTTCATCGAGCGGTCTTTCACGCCTACTTCGCCGAGGGCAAGGACATCGGGCAGATCGACGTCCTGAGAGAGATCGCCGAGTCAGCAGGTCTCGACCCGGATGCGATGGCCGAGATGCTCGAAAATGGCTACTACCGTGAGCGTGTCGATCAGGATGTCGACATCTCGCACCGCATCGGCATCACTGGCGTCCCTGCCTACATCCTGGGCAACCAGGCAATCATTGGAGCGCAGCCGTATGAGGCTTTCGAGCGTGTCATGAAGTCGTTGGGACGCGAGAAGCGAACCTCGTAACAGAAGCCCGATCTGGCATAGGCTTTCGTCGTATCACGAGCAGTTCATCCACCGGATACTGCCGTTCAGGATCATCGCGAACGTTACCCATGTGATGTACGGCAGAATCAGCCAACGTGTCCGCCGGTCGATACGACTGGCGGATACGTACCATGTGAGTACCGCAATCAAGAGCAGGCCGATTTCGACGATCGCAGCACTCGGTGAACGCAGGCGGAAGAAGAATGCGGTCCAGAGTGAGATCAGGACAATCTGGATACCGAACAATGTCGTCGAGATACGACCATCGTAGCGATCCGACCCCTCCCGCCAGACCAACGCGCCCCCGACCGCCATTATCGCGTACAGCGTCGTCCAGACCGGTCCTAAGACCCAACCCGGCGGGTTGAATGACGGCTTACGCAGTTCGCGATACCACGATGAATCAGTCGTTCCCGTCGATGCCAGTCCTCCGAAGAGTGCTGCGAGCGCGGTAATTATCCCGAAAACGAGAAACGGCGTTGCCCGACTTCAGCCAGACTAGCCAGTTGCTCGCGGGGCGGACTGCTCACGTCGTTCGAGTGACTGAACCATCATGACCCTCCCGCCTCGGCCAATGCATCGGGAACGACCATGATCTCCTGGCCGAACGATGTCACACTGGCAGCACCGATGACGGTGTTGCCACGGAACACACCACCAATTCCTGACTTTCCGATCTCGAAGTCAGTCACCGCGCCAGTCGTCGTGTCGAAACGGATGTTGTCGAGCTTGCCCAGAAATGCTCCGGACTCGGAGACCACCTTCACGGCGCCGATGTTCCCGAGCGTGTGGTAACCGCTCGGTCGCTCGCCAAAGGTTGATTGCAGCACATCCCCCGCGCGCACCATGATCGCGTCAGCGCCGACGCTCTGCACCGCCGAAAATGGCACGTAGCGATGCTCCTTGTGGAGCAGGCTGCCACTTTGCAGCTTGAATGCGCCGACCACACGCTCCTGGGAGTCGATAATGACATCCTCGACCGTTCCTAGCTTCTCACCGCCCGAAATCGAAACGACCGCGATGCCCTTCATGTCCTTGACGTTCATGCTTTCAGTCCTTTCCAAAACACTCGAATATGCGGGAACCCGGTCTGGAATCAGACGATGCCTCGTCCTACCGGGGTCGGCTGTGCATTACAAAAGATGCAAGAGACGTGCCGGGTGTCTGGCATGGCAGATCGATCTTGCAGCTGGACGTTGACCGCACTTCCAAAGAGCTGCTCCGAACCTCCAAGGCCAGATAGCCATCGAGTGGTAGCATCGAAGATGGAGATGAGGGGGGCCGATGTCAGATTCGAGGACACGTACCGCGTGACGCTGCTGCTGAAACAGCTCCATATTCACGGCTTCAAGAGCTTCGCGACGCCGACCACGTTCGCCTTCGACCGCGGTATGACCGCTGTGATCGGGCCGAACGGATCGGGCAAGTCGAACGTGGCCGAGGCGCTACGCTGGGTGCTCGGTGAACAGGCTGGCTCGAACCTGCGCAGCCGTAAGACTGAAGATGTCATCTTCGCTGGCTCCGACAAGCGTTCGCAGCTCGCAATGGCTGAGGTCATCCTGACCCTCGACAACCACGACGGCGATCTTCCGTTGCCGTTCGCGGAAATCACCGTCGCGCGCCGCGCGTTCCGCACCGGCGAAAACCAGTACCTGATCAACGGAGCGCGCGTCCGTCTCAAGGATGTGCATCAGCTCGTCGCGCCGTTGGGACAGTCCTACACGATCATCGGGCAGGGGCTCGTCGATGCGGCGCTGTCGCAGCGTCCGGAAGAACGCCGGGGACTCTTCGAACATGCGGCCGGTATCAGTGGGCTGCGCATGCGCGCGAACGAGGCGGAGCGCAGCCTGACGGAAGCATCCGGCAACGCTCAGCGGCTGCGCGACATTCTCGGCGAGCTCGAGCCACGCGTGCGCTCGCTCGACCGGCAGGCGCGACTGGCACGCGAGTACGGAACCGTTCGAACGCAGCTCTCTGCCATGCACCATCGCTATTATTCCGCGCTCTGGTCCGGTCTCAGTGAACGCCTCAACGATGCTTTTCGCGTGCAATCCGCTGCCGAAGAGCAACATGCGCTCCAAGAACGTGAGTACGGAGAGACGTCGCATCGGCTCGCGATCCTTCGCGGCAATGAGCGACGACTCGTCGACGAGTCACAACAGAGACGTGAGGCGTTGACGGCCCGCGAACGCGAGCTTGCTGACGCCCGCCACCGTTGTGAACTGCTCGCGCAACGCACGAAGACGGTCGACGAACGAGCTATCGAGCTGCGAAACCTAATCGCCGAACTCGCTAGCGAGCAGACATCCCTTTCGGACGGCATTGAACGAACGCAGACTCACCACGCAGCTGTCAGCGAACGTATTGCAGCGATGGAGAACGAACTTCGTGAGCACGACTCGCGTCTTTCCGAGGCGCGCGAACGACGAGCACACGCGCAGCAGGCAATCGCAGAGATCGAGCGGCAGCAGCGCGATATCGTCCAGGAACTGGCCCGCGTCGAAGGAACGCTCCACTCCTTCGCCGAACGCCGTGCGGCAATTGATCGCGAGCGCCAGGAAACATGCACAACACAACACAGCACAGCAACTCGCACTGGGGAACTGGATAACGAACGCGCTGAACTGCGCGAGCGAGCAACAGCCCAACGCCGTGAAGTTGACGCGCTCGAAGCACAGCGGCTGGCGGTTGATGCGGTCATCGCGCTTGCTCGAAACGACCTTACTTCGCTACAACCACGAATTGAACAGGCTGAACGCGATGTGACCCGAACACAAGCCAGACTTGAAGTATTGGAACGCGCTCACGCCAGCGGCGAAGGACTGTACTCCGGCGTTCGAGCCGTCGTGCGCGCGGTGCGGAAGAATGAGCTTGCAATGCCCGGATTGCTCGGCACTGTCGCCGAAACGGTAGTCGTTCCCAGCAACCTTGAAAGCGCGATCGAAGTCGCCCTGGGTGGGCATCTTCAGGATATTATCGTTGCCCAATGGTCCGATGCGCAGGCTGCCATCGACTTCCTGATGCGCAGTAATGCCGGGCGAGCCACATTTCAGCCCCTTGAGACGGTCAGACCATCACTGCGACCCACTATCGATATTCGCGACACTGCGATCCTGGGCGTCGCTGCTGACCTGGTCGAGTTTCCGGAATCGGTCCGTTCGGTCATCGAACAGATCCTCGGGAGAACGCTCGTGGTGTCCGATCTCGAAGCAGTTCAGCGCATCGTCCGGCAGGTCAACGCGTGGACGCTGGTGACACTCAACGGAGAGATCACGCGTCCCTCAGGTGCAGTCACCGGCGGCAGCCGTGTCCAGGAGGCCGGTATGCTCGCGCGCGAGCGGGAACGGAGGACACTTCCACGTACGGTTGCCGAGCAGCGTGCCACCCTTGAAACGCTTCACCACGACCGTGATGTCATCACGGATACGGTCAGGCAACAATCGCAGATTCTGGCTCGGCTTCACGACGACGACGAGCGACTCACGCGTGAGCATCGCGTCGTTGAACACGAACTCGAGCGTGCCAACCGCGAACGTGACGCATTGTCCAAACAAGCAGCGGTCATCGTCCAGCGTCTCGATGATATTGACGAGCGTGCATCCCAGCTTGCGACGACCGAACAAGCCATGCGACAGCGGCAGAGCGAACGGCAGCGTTCGTTAGACACTCTCGCTGCCACGCTATCACAGCTGATCGACGAGCACGCCGCCGCACTGGATGAGCCAGACGACCGCATGGGAGCACTCCGTGTCGAACTTGCTACAGGTCGCGAGCGATTGCGCGCTGATACGTTGGAGATTGAACGGTTACGCGATCGAATGACGGTCGTCTCTCAGCTAGTGATCGCGCGGCAGAACGACGTCACTCAGCTCCTGGACGAGAGTAGATCGTCGTTAGAACGGAAGACATTGCTCGATGACGAGACATCACGTCTGGCTGGAGAAATCAACCTGGAGCGTGGTCGGCTGACGCCCTTGGAAAGTGAGCGCCGATCTACTGAAGCGTCACTCGCCTCCGCCGAAATTGACCTTAATCTGGCGTCGGAGAAGCTCCGTGAGGCTGAGCGCGAACGGGACCGCGCAACGTTGGGATTGGCTCGAGTGCAGGATGAACAGGTCTTCCTGTCCGAACGCATTCGGAATGATCTCGACGTCACGGAACCTCATCTGCTTGACACCGAAGACGGCGACGAACCCGCTCCGACCGACGCCGACATCGCGCGTTTGCGTGAGCGATTGCGGCGCATGAGCGTCGTCAGCGAAGATGTGCTGGAACAGTTCGAGACAGAATCAACTCGACTGGAATACCTTTCCGCGCAGCTAGCGGATGTCGACAACGCGGCGAATGGGTTGCGAAAGGTGCTTGCGGAACTGAATGCCAGCATGTCCGCGCGCTTCGCCGACACGTTCCGCGATGTCGCCCTGATGTTCGAGCAGACGTTCACACGATTGTTCGGCGGTGGCAGCGCTCGTCTCGTGCTCGGTTCAAGCGATGACATGAGCGCGGGAATCGACATCGTCGCGCAACCGCCAGGGAAGCGGCTCCAGAATCTTAACGCGCTCTCGGGCGGTGAGCGGACGTTGACGGCAGTGGCGCTGCTGATCGCCATCCAGCGCGTCAACCCGAGTCCATTTTGTATGCTCGATGAGGTCGACGCGGCGCTCGATGAGTCGAATGTCGTGCGCTTTCGCAATGAGCTTCGCGAACTCACGTCGACCACTCAATTTGTTGTCATCACCCATAATCGCGGCACAATCGAAGGTGCCGACACACTGTACGGTGTAACCATGGGAGACGATGGCGTGTCACGAGTTCTCTCACTCCGCCTCGAGGAGGCAATTCGCACAGTCGATAATTTCGCGCTCACCAGGTCCACCGAGGCATAACTCCGAAACGACGGCATACCCCACCCAATTGCTGTATGCCATTAGCATGACGATGACACGCCGTAACTGCAAGCAATCCTGGCCAACCACGGCAGACACACGGCGTTGTTGCGCGAGAAAGTGTGCACCCACGGCCTACCGCGCATGCCACTGTCCCGCACTCGATAGTGCCGGAGAATTCGATGGTCGTCGATTCCGACATCGGCCAGATAATCGCCGCGTCGATTGCGGTTGCAACGATGACGGTTTTGCTGTTACAACCGTCAGGTATCAGAAAGGGAGTCGCTGCCGGAATCGAGCCGTACATTGTGACGCTTTCAGGAGGCGTCGCGGCTTTCACGATCGGCCTGCCAACGAAATCCACATCTCCGCGAACTTCCACAGCCTTCAACCGCCGAGGCGATATGCGTGTGTCACTGGGCTCGCACTCATCGTTGTCGCTGCCGATGGAGCCGGACTCCTCAACATACTCGGTCAGGGAATATCCGAGGCTGCATCGTCCGGTCCGTTCATCGGGGTCGTCTCCGCGACAATCGGAACGGCGGTCGGGACGAATATCGTGAACAACTGGACGATGTCGCTCGCGGTAATCGCGCCAATCGAACGGGCGGGTGGAGGAGACGCCCTGGTATTTGGTGCAATGCTCGGCGCAGATGTTGGCCCAGATATCACCGTGGTTGGGTCGCTTGGCACAATGATCTGGCTCCGCGAGGTGCAGCGTGAGGGACTGGCGGTTTCTGGAAGAGCCTACGTCCGACTCGGATTGATCACGACGATCCAAGCAGTACTCGGCGCGTCGTTCGTGCTGTATCTACTGCTCACCTTCGCATCTGCGGGATGAGCGTGCGATGATGACCGATATGACAATATCGACGCTGTACACACTGCTTCTGCTCGGAATACCATTCGTCGCGGCGCTAAGCGCCTACGGGATGCTACGCAACCGCGATCGTGGGGCATTGGCGGCTGGGTGCGCTGCCATCGTTGTTGGGGTGTTCATGTCATTCGCCATCTCCGCGATCTACTTCCTGCTTGCCGTCACCTGACATACAATCACTTCGGTTTTTGGATCGAATGGTCTTAATTCAGTGAAGTGGACGAGACACGATGAGCGGCCGAGTCATCAACGTCAGTAGAAGTGCCGCGCATACGCTTAGGAAAGGCCGACAGTCCGACATTCGGCTTCTGGCTGGCCCCGGCGTCGAAGGCGACGCGCACGCCGGAGCGACGGTGAAGCACCGTTCCCGCGTAGCACGCGATCCGAACCAGCCGAATCTACGTCAGGTTCACCTCATTCACGCTGAGCTGCACGAAGAACTTGCAGGCGCTGGGTTCGAGGTTTCGTATGGCGAGATGGGGGAGAATATCACGACCGAGGGCATCGATCTCCTCGGGTTGCCAACTGGTTCGAGGCTGAGAATAGGCCGCGATGCAGTCGTCGAAGTCACCGGCCTGCGGAATCCATGCGCCCAGCTCGAATCGATTCAGACCGGCCTGATGGCCGCCGTGCTGGACCGTGATGAACGCGGAAACCTGGTCCGCAAGGCCGGGATAATGGCCATCGTGCTGACGGATGGAACTGTTCGAGACGGCGATGATGTATCGGTGGATCTGCCGCCAGCACCTCACAAGCCACTGGAGCCTGTATAGCGCCTGTTATTCGATACGCGCGTCGTCCACGAGGGAACGACGTTCCAGTCGCTAGAGCGATTGAGTCAGTCCACGCGGGATGATGTGCCCCGACCCTGGTTTTGCTAACACCTTTCCTGCGTCGAAGACGACCTCCCCTCGCCGTATTGTCGTGATCGGCCAGCCGGTGACTTCCCAACCAGAATAAATTGAGTGACCGGCGCGCGACAGCATGTCCGAGTCGCGGATTGTTCGCTTTTCCTCCGTGTCCCAGATGACGAGGTCGGCGTCGGAGCCAACCGCGATCGTGCCTTTGCGTGGGTACAGTCCGAAGAGCCTGGCTACGTTCGTAGCGGTCAGCGCCACGAGCCGTTCAAGGCTGATCCTGCCCGTCCGCACACCCTCGGAATACAGCATCGGCAGCATCGTCTGGAGGTTCTCGACGCCAGGCCGCAAGCGGCCAACGTTGAGCGTCGGGTCGAGTTTTTGCGCGAGCGTCCATGGGGCGTGATCGGTGCAGATTGTATGGATCGAACCGTCGGTCAGGCCATGCCAGAGCGCATCGAGGTCGGTTACATTGCGGAGGGGTGGCTGGCCAACATACTTGGCACCGTCCGGCTCGTTGAACCGTTCGGCTGACAGGTGCAGGTACAGCGGGCGAGTCTCGACGTAGACGGGGACGCCTCGGCGTTGCGCCTCCCTACAGACACCCAGCGCCCGTTCAGACGAGAGATGGACGACATAGATCGGTGCCCCGCTGTACTCCGCAAACGCGACCGCTCGCTGCGTCGCAACCACTTCAGACAGCACCGGGCGACTCTCCGGGTAGTTCCGCATTGCACCACGCCCCGCCGCGAGGAGGCGGCTTGTCGCGGCCCCGAGAATAGGAAAGTCCTCGCAATGGATCATCGTCAACGCACCCTGCTGCCCAGCCGCGAGCGTTGCTGCGAGGAAGCGATCCGTCTGCTGGTCGAAGCCTGGCACAGACATGAAGAACTTGATGTCCGTGTGTCCTGCCGCGATAAGTGCGGGAATTTCGTCGATGATCGCCTGGCGTGGGTCGTCGATGACCGGGTGCAGAATGACGTCAGCAATTGTCTGCCGCGTCGCGAGTTCGGCGTCGCGACCGATGCCGTCGAGCATGGATTCCCCAGCACGCAGAAACGTCATGTTGCCAACCGTCGTGATTCCACCAGCTATTGCGGCCTCTGAACCACTCGCGAAGTCGTCGGCCCATTCGATTCCATCAGCGGCTGGCTCGTCGGTGGTCAGGTGGACGTGGGCGTCGATCGCTCCTGGCAGGATCAGCTTCCCACGCGCGTCGATCTCACGCGCTCCTTCCAGTTCGCCACCAATCTGCACAACGTGTTCGCCGCGTATGCCAAGATTGGCGCGATAACGGCTGTCAGCGGTTACGATTTCCCCTCCCCGCACGACGAGATCGACATCCATACGGTGCTCCGTTCGTTCCTCACCCTGTCCACGTCCTCCGACAGACTAACAGGTAACAGGTTGACTCGCTTGCAGTGGCGATCGGTCTCAACGACAATGCACTAACGCCGCTCGACCGCAGAAATGGAGTATGCATCGTGACCATCTCATCATCCACAACTCCGATTGATACCTCATGGATTCGGGAGCAGGAGTTCCCGCTCACACAGCGCTGGGCATATCTCAACCATGGTTCCGTAGGGCCGCTACCAACGCGAACCATTCAAGCACTCAATGCCGTCAATGCTTGTTTCGCTGAACCGCACCTGTGGGAAATCAGTAATCGCTGTGCCCCGCAGTGTGCGGTGCGCGACACAATCGCCCGTCTCGCTGGAGTGAGGCCAGCGCGAGTAGCGTTCGTCGGCTCAACTGGACACGGCATCAGTATCTGCGCGGCAGGCATCGACTGGCAAACGGGGGACGAAGTCGTGATCCCGCAGTCAGAGTATCCGTCTCTGGCGCTGCCGTTCCTGGCTCAAGCGATTAACGGCGTGTCGGTGCGCTGGGCTCCGAAGAATGCAGCCGGACGCACTGACCTGAACGCGATTGAAGCTGAGATGTCCGATCGCACGCGAGCGGTCGCCATCTCATACGTCGAGTATGCCGACGGGTATCGCAACGATCTCTCAGCATTAGCCGAATTCTGCCGCTCACGTGACGTGATGTTGATCGTCGACGCGACACAGGCCATGGGCGCGTTGCCGCTCATGCTCGACGAATGGGGCGTGCATGCCGCCGTGGCCCACGGTTACAAGTGGCTGCACTCCGGCTTCGGAATCGCGGTCGCGGCGTTCTCCGAGGAAGGGCTGGAGCGCATACGCCCGACGCACGCTGGAGGTCGTTCGGTCTGCAACAATCCGTATGTCGCGGAACCGGCGCTGATGTGGGATCCGACCGCGCAACGCTTCGAAACTGGCGAACCAGCAAACACACTGATTGCGGGCATGGCCGCGTCGCTCTCGCTCCTTGACGAGGTCGGTGTTGAGCGCATCCTGCCACACGCGCAGGGGTTGATCGACGAGTTGGTCGTCGGTGTCCGAGAGCGAGGCTATGAGATCGCCAGCAGTCTCGATCCCGCGCATCGATCTCAATACGTTGCGATCACCGCCGGTAGTAGCGATGCCGATCTTCGCCTGCACGTATCGCTGACCGAGGCGGGCGTTATCACCGCATTGCGTCCGAAAGGGCTGCGTGTCGCTCCGAGCTTCTACAATGACACCTCCGACATTCATCGTCTGATTGACGCCTTGCCCGAACACTGATTGTCGCGAGTATTTTTGCCGATCAGAGACGCCGGATCGAACGAGAACTGGAGTACCGTATGGCTCTTATGACCGACCTCCGTCCGACGATGGCAGAAGTGCACGAAGCGCGTGAGCGCCTGCGGGGCGTCGCGGTGCGCACGCCGTTGCTTCAGCTGCACGAGTCTGAGACGATCTGGATCAAGCCGGAGGTACTCCAGCCAGTTGGCAGCTTCAAGATGCGGGGAATCTACAACGCGGTGGCGGCACTTGACCCGACCGAGCGTGCCAAGGGCGTCTCAACGGTGTCGTCCGGTAACACTGCTCAGGCACTCGCCTGGTCCGCACGTCGCTTCGGGGTTCCTGCCCGCGCAATCATGCCGCATAGCGCACCACGATCGAAGATCGAGGCAACCGAGGCGTACGGCGGTGTCGCGGATTTGCGAACGATGGAAGAAACGTTCTCGTATCTGCGCAATGGTGGCTACCACGACTTCGAGGATGCCTTCATCCATCCTGTCGCCAACCGCGATGTCGTCGCCGGACATGGATCGATCGGCCTTGAGATCCATGAAGACATGCCGGATGTCGACACCGTCTTCGTCCCTATCGGCGGTGGAGGGTTGATCTCAGGCATTGCTAATGCGCTCAAGGCACTGCAACCCAGCGTACGCATCGTCGGAGTCCAGCCGTCGGGCTGCACTCCAGTGATTGCTGGCCTGGCCGCTGGCGAGTCAGTTGATGTGAAGGTGCAAACGATCTGCGATGGTGTCGCGGTCAGCTTCATGTTTCCCGAAATGTTCCCGCTGCTGCGTGATCTCGTTGACGACATCGTCACAGTAGATGACGAACAGGTCATCGCCGCAATCCGCCGCCTCGCTCTTCGCAACAAGATCGTGGCAGAGGGAGCTGGCGCACTGGCCGTCGCCGCTGCCCTGCAAGCACACGAACACGGCACGGCAATGAACAAAACTGTTGCAATCATCAGCGGCGGCAGCATCAATGCAGAGACGCTTGCTCACATTCTTGCCAGCGCCTGATTTGCGGTTTACATCTGCTCGGGCAAAACCATGATCGTTCCTACGCGTGCAACGACTCCGAAGCGACGCCGATCCAACGTCAGCGCCCAATTGCCATTCTGCTCCGCGTGGGCGATCACTGCAGGATCCGCAAGGTCATCGTAAGCCTGAACATCGGCTAGTGCCTTCGGGACAGAGGCTGAGCCAGTGTTCCTACCCTGACTACCCGTTCACCACGGTCCCGCCATTCGGGTGGATAACCTGGCCTGTGATGTATGACGAATCATTCGACGCGAGAAAGACGAACGCGGTCGCCACTTCGTCGGGCTGACCGGGACGCTTCATTGGTACGTCGGAACCAAACGACGCCACCTTTTCTTCCGGAAATGTCAACGGGATCAGCGGCGTCCAGATCGGACCGGGGCCGACGGCGTTCACGCGAATCCCCTTCTCGACCAATCCCTGTGAGAGCGAACGAGTAAACGCAACAATCGCGCCCTTCGTCGACGAATAATCGAGAAGTTGCGGGCTGCCCTGGTACGCCGTAACGGATGTCGTGTTCACAATCGCGCTGCCTGCGGACAGATGCTTGAGTGCCGCCTTCGTCAGATAGAACATTGAGAAGATGTTTGTTCGAAACGTGCGCTCAAGCTGCTCCGCGCTAATCTGCTCGATGCTCTCCTGAGGGTGCTGCTCGGCAGCGTTGTTCACCAGAATATCGAGACGACCGAGTTCGTTGACGGTTTGTTCGGTCGCCTGCTGACAGAATAATTAGTCGCCAATATCTCCTGCGATGGTAATACACCGCTGTCCCTGTTCCTCGACAAGTCGCTTCGCGTCCGCTGCGTCGTCGTGCTCGTTGAGATACACAATCGACACGTCCGCGCCCTCTTTGGCGTACAACACCGCGACAGCGCGTCCGATCCCGCTGTCACCACCGGTAATGAGCGCGACCTTGCCACGCAGCTTGCCACTGCCTTTGTAGCTCGCATCGTCCGACGTCGGTTGCGGGGTCATCGCAGATTGAATTCCTGGTTGCTGATTCTGGTGCTGCTGCGGCATCGTCTGTTCCGGCTGTTGCTCTGACATGTACATTCCCCGTGTAGTAGCGACCAACATTTCATGCTGGGCGTGAGAGATCGGCGTCGCATTTATGAAGGAGCTGGAGTATCGATCGTCAGCGGCTCGGACGCCTTGGATTCAACCCCATCGTCTTCTCGCTCAACGATTTCCTGACATTCGATGTCGAACGCGGCGAACGGCATGACTTCAAGGCGTTCGTCGGGAATCGGTTGCCCGCAACGCTGACACGCGCCATATGTGCCATCTGCGATACGTTGCTGAGCTTCCTCCATGAGTTGAACGCGGACGTTCAGCTCGGCTTGAAGCGACATGAGCCGCTCGCGCTCATAATCGCTTGAGCCTTCGTCACCCATATGGTTGCGCGGCGCACCCCCCTCATCGTCGACGTCACGAGTGAGCGCCATGACTTCCTGACTCATGCGTTCGATCTCGCCACGCGTCTCTACCAGTTCACGTTCCAGCCGTCCCTGCATCTCGTTCTGCTGTACCATCTCGTGTATCGTCCACTTCGTTTTGCGGGTCACCAAGGTGGCTCCCACGCTTTTCCGATCCCGGGGCTCGGTCACTGCCCGACACTGCGGAGGGCAGTCAGGCGAACAGTGCAATGTCTATGCCGGTGGAAAAGTCGATGGGTCAATCAGTGATGACAGTGATCGACCATTATCAAAGCGCATGAATGCCGTTGGCGCGACGAATCAACGACAGAAAGGACGACTGATGCTCTCTGACGACGAACGACGGATGCTCGATTTACCGGGATTCGCCAAGCTGACGACGCTCAATGCCAGCGGGGCACCGCAGGCAACCGTCAGGTGGTTTCGGCGGCTTGACGACCATGTGACGATGATCGCGCCAGCCTCGTCGATCAAAGCGCGTCACATCGCGAACGACTCCCGCGTCGTAGTGGTGGTCGATGCTCCTGATAACGGCTACGAATACATTGAACTACGCGGACATGCGGAGCTAGTCCGCGACGATGCGGGAGCCAGGGAGGAACTTCGACACATCGCAGCGCGCTACATCGGAGCTGGTGCGGATGCGTATGCGGCATCGTTGTCCGAAGATCCGCGCGTCATCATCGTCCTGCATCCAGAACGTGTCCGCTATCATCAGGGGCGACCTCCAACTGGATCCAGCCGGGCGTTGTAGACGCGCGTTCACAACTCGGCATCATTCCTGCGTTGACGGGTTTGCCGCTGCAACTCTTGCAGTGAAGCGATGCAGCGCGCCCCTTTTCATTCCTCGCCACAACAATCAGGAGTTCTCGTTGGACGTAACCGTCAATCTCGGTTTCATCGTCGTTGGCCTGCTGCTGGTCGGCATGGCTATCATAGGTTCAGTCGTTTCACGTCTGCCACTCTCGGCAGGCATGCTCTACGTCGCAGGCGGAATTCTGCTTGGGCCAGCCGCAATTGGGCTTATTCTGCTCGATCCGATCGACGACGCGGCACTGCTCGAACGCGTTGCTGAAATCGCGGTTATCGTGTCGTTGTTTACGGCTGGGTTGAAACTGCGGATACCGTTGCGCGACGAACGGTGGCACTTATCGCTCCGCTTGGCCTTCATGTCGATGGGGATTACGGTGGGGCTGGTGACGATCGCAGGTGTCGTGGGCCTGGGGCTGCCGATTGGCGCAGCAGTACTCCTCGGCGCGGTGCTGGCTCCGACTGATCCAGTCCTCGCGTCCGATGTTCAGGTCCGTGAGCCGGGTGATCGCGATCGACTCCGCTTCAGCCTCACAAGCGAAGCGGGTCTCAACGATGGCACTGCGTTTCCATTCGTGATGCTCGGGCTAGGGCTGCTTGGGTTGCATGAACTCGGGGACTGGGGCTGGCGCTGGTTTGCGATTGATGTTGTCTGGTCAATCACCATCGGCCTCGCCGTCGGAGCCATCATGGGTACGCTGATCGGACGACTGGTCATTTACATACGGCAAACGCATAAGGAGGCCGTCGGCCTCGATGACTTCCTCGCACTCGGATTGATCGCGCTCTCATACGGTGGGGCGCTGATGTTGCACTCGTACGGTTTCCTGGCGGTATTTGCGGCCGGACTCGCGGTTCGGCGCATCGAATCCGGTTCTTCAGAGTCGGAAGAGGTGCCACCGGACGTACGCAAAGCGGGTGCGGTTGAAGCCGACGATATGGCTACGCACCCTGAAATGGCCCCTGCCTTCATGACAGAGGCCGTGCTGGCGTTCAATGAACAAATCGACCGCATCGGTGCCTTCGGACTGCTATTAGTCGTCGGTGCGATGTTATCGATGCGCTATGTTTCAATCGACGCGCTCTGGTTTGTCCCACTGCTTCTACTGGTGATCCGGCCAGCATCGGTGTGGGCCGGATTGATGGGAAGTCGAACCGACCGTCGCCAACGACACCTGATCTCCTGGTTCGGTGTGCGCGGCGTCGGCTCGATCTACTACCTGATGTACGCGATTGAACACGGACTTGAACGCCAGCACGCTGATGTTCTTGTCGCCTTGACATTAACCGTCATCGCGGTATCCGTGATCGTCCACGGCGTGTCGGTTACGCCTTTAATGAACTGGTACGAATCGCGCACCGACCGGGAATCGCGTTGGAAAGCCGAACGCCCGTCCGGGTGGAACGAGCGTCGGCGAGCACGATCGGATAGAGCGTAGCAACGCGTTAGTCGCCAGAACCTCTGCCGGCACTGACGCCGAACGCTGGTGCAGTTCGCCGTCCCGAACTGGACGATTGCACAGTCTCGAACGGTCGGACACGCACCAGCATCGTGACGCCAGCGGCGGTAAACCCAAGCACAACGTTTGCTAGCAACGCGATTTCATAGGTACCAAACAGGTCGCGATCCAACCCCGCGAGCCAGGCTCCGACTCCAGTACCGACGTTCATTGCGGTGAATATGAAGCCGAAAATCGTCGCCTGCGAAGCTCGACCGAAGATATCTGCGCTCATTGCGGATGCGAGCGGCGTCGTCGATGTCCAGGAGATGCCAAGCACGATCGCGGCGATGAAAATGCCGGGAATCCACGAGCCGACCCCGAACAGAATCAGAAATGATAAGCCGCGCAGGAAATATGTCATCGCCAGCATCTGGCGATGCCCGTGCTTATCTGACAGCAGGCCCATCACGATCGCACCGACGATACTGCATCCTCCGACAACTGAGAGCGCGAACGACGCCGTTGTCTGCATGACGTGGGTTGAATGTTCCGGCATGTCAGTCAGGTAGGGAATCATGTGAATACTTGTGAACGACATCGTGACGCCACACACGAACATGCCGAATGACAACTGCCAGTAGGCTGCTGTCCGCGCCGCCTGACGCAGCGACACGCGCGGCGCATCGGTGTCCACGCCCCCGCGTGAACCCCGCGATTTCTTTCGGTTGGGCGGATCCTTCACGAAGATGATCGCCATTGGCAGCACGAGCAGGAAGAGCGCTGCCGAGATCGCGAGGTAGCTTGCGCGCCAGCCCCAGCCAAGCATGATCGCCGTCGCAATCGGCACGATCAACAGCTGTCCGTAGGCGGCTCCGGACGTCGCCAGCGAGAGCGCGAGTCCGCGCTTCTTCTCGAACCAGCCATTGACGAGCGCCGTCGTGTTCACTGGCGAGGTTGCCGCAAAGCCGAAGGCCGCAACCACACCGTAAAAGATGTAGACCTGCCAGAGCGAATCCACCACCGTCATTGGAATCATCGCGAATCCGGTTGCGACGACGCCAGCGATCAGGATCGGTCGTGAGCCGAAGCGGTCCACCAGCAGGCCGACGACTGGCTGCAGAAACGACAACGCAATGACGCTGATCGTCACGGCCAGGGCGAGTTCCGCGCGCCCCCAGCCGAACTCGTCGCTGACCGGCTTCAGGACAACGCCGAAAAGGAATCGTCCACCGGATGAGATCGCCAGCGTTAACATCACCGCGATAACAACGACCCAGCCCTGGTACATGCCCAGCACACGATGTTGCCGGATATCGTCGCGATCGTCCCCGTCGCTCTGCAAGTCACGCATCCCCTCACGAAACCGGAAGTGCTGTCTATGTTGTCATGCGCATCGCCATCTGGCCGAATGGCTCGACTTCTAGATGGTAACAGTTTACGTCGGCGCTTCTTCCCATAATTCCCGTTTCGGCCAACGATTCGGATAAACGGCTACAATTCTGGCAGTTCGGTTCATCTTGAAACCGCGCGATCGAAAACACGATTGAATTCTGGAGTAATTCCTGTATGACGCCACGAGAACAAGTTGAGCGGGCCATCGCCAATTATGCCGACCTTCCTGCGGCTGCGATGGCTGGGGAGCTGCCCGACGAGCAAACCTACCTGGCAACTCCGAATCGTTTAGCGTTCGCGTTGGGTTGGGTTGTCGCGAATGCGATTGTTGCGGGTCGTTTCGCCGATTCCGCGATCGACGCTCTGCCGATCTACCATCCGGAAACCGGCTGGGATCGCTTTCTGCTCACACGTCGCGTGTCAGCAAAGCAGTACGAAAAAGAAAACGCAAACAGATACGGCATGCTGCTGCTGACAGGAGACGATGCACCGATCCTGACGACTCCAGGTGGCTCAACCCGCCTCACCCTCGGCAAGGCGCTGCGTGACGATCCCGAGGCTGCCATCGCGCAGGTGCTGGAGCTGTTTCCGCGTGGTCCACTGCTGCCACTCGATCTCGGCAACAGCTGGAAGGCGCGCAAGCTGGCGTACCCGCGGCTTTACAACGCAGTTACCGAGATCATCGTCGAACATCCGGGGGTCATCGCGGCCCGGGAGATTTTCGTCGATACCGAACAGGTCGACGGCGCGTTTCATCCGATCAAGTTGCACACGGTTATCAACAAACCTCAGCTCGTCTACGACTGGTTCCTGGTTCAGTCGAGCGATCGAGCCGCGTTCTTCAAGACGCATGGCAACGCTGCGATCTATGAAACCGATCGAGGAACCTGGTCGACTGTTCCCAAGCCGCTGGGGACTGAGGAACCAGCGGAGATGAAGCGCCGAATTCGAGAGTGGTTGCGGATCGACAGCACATCCGCAGAAATAACCAACGAGTAAACGTTGTTCTATATACCCAGAGGGGGGTATATTAGATTCGATGCCTCCGGAAGGATTGAACCAATGACATCAACACGACCACCTCGCTTGCAAGCTTACAGGGATCGACGCAATGAATCCTTTAAGACCGGCGAACATTCGCCGCTGAATGAAGTGCAGAAGGCTGATTTCGTCCCGCTGGATTACTTTCCGGAGGATGGGAGCCTTGCGCTCGTCCTTAACGCTGACAAGGACATTCCGAAGGATTCAGTCGAGTTGCCAACAACAACTGGAGAGACACGCCCATACATCCCGTTCGGCCGCATCACCTTTCAGGTCGACGGCACCGACGCAACCTTGACGGTCTATCGTGAGCCGGACCGAGGACGACTGATCATCCCGTTCCGCGACTCGACCAACAACGAGGAGACGTACGGTGCCGGTCGCACCGTCGACCCACAGGAACGGCCCGACGGGAAACTCAGCGTCGACTTCAACTATGCCTACGCACCGTATTGCCAGTACAACGACAACTGGGTCTGCACCGTGCCACCGATGGAAAACTGGCTGAAGGTTCCCATCCGTGCGGGAGAGAAACTCTATCCCAACAAGGAGTCCAGCTACTGAGGCTGGGAATAATCAGGACTGGCTCGAGACCAACTTTAGCTAATTGCGCGCGGCGACTTCCGCCAACGTGGCGATGTCTGCCCGCTGGCGTGCGCTGAACCACGGCGGCTCACCGGCGGCGGCGTTGTCGAGCAGATGCGTGTGCTCCCGCGTTGCCGGAATCACGGCGGTCACGCGTGGGTCGCTCAGAATCCACTTCAGCAGCACCTGAGCCCAGGTGTGACAGCCGAACTCGCGGAACTGGCGCAGCACCTCGGGTTGTGGAGCGTTACGCACCAGGCGTCCTTCCCCGAGCGGATGCATCACGATGACGCCGATTCCGTACTGCGCGGCCAACGGGAGCAATTCCCGTTCGGCAGAGCGATTGAGTGCGTTGTACGAAATCTGGATCGAGTCGATACGTTCCGATGCCATGATCGTTGCCAGTTCCGGGAAGGCGCGCGTCTGATAGTGCGTGACCCCAACTGCCTGCGCGGTGCCATCCTTCCGCATGCGCTCCAGAACCGGAAGATAGTCTCGCCACTGCACGAGATTGTGGACCTGATAGAGATCGACCCGGCCCTCGAAGTAGAGCAACGAGCGGTCAATCTGCGAGTGTCCAGCGTTGATGTCGTTCGACCAGACCTTCGTCGCAACGATCGCACGATCGCGCCGCCCCGTGAGTGCGGATCCAAGAATACGCTCTGCTTCACCATACATGGGCGATGAATCAAAAAGCCGCACCGAGCGATCGAGCGCGGTCGTCACCAGGTCACGGCGCGCGGCCTGGTTGTCCTTTCCATAAACATCAAACGTTAACCAGGTTCCCATCCCAACAATCGGGACACGCAGCCCCGACTGTCCCAGATCACGCCACTCCACGCACGTTCCCCACTACCGACGGTTTGTCGTACCTACTTCATGTCATCCGACAGTAGACCTGCTAGTTCGAGCAGGTCATGGACGACGATGTCTGCTTCATAGTCAAGCAGATCGCACGGCAGACCGTAGCGATCGACGCGGCAGACGGTGAATCCTGCCGCCTTGGCACCTGCCAGGTCGAAACCGTTGGCAGTGACGAACAGAATCTCGTTCATGCGTGCGTAGATGCGCGTGGCGACGAGCGCGTACATGCTCGGGTCCGGCTTGAAACATTGCACGCGTTCGCTGGTGAGCAAGTCGATGAAGGCGCTCCGGATGCCGCTATGCGTGAGTAACGGCTCAAGCATCTGGCGCGTTCCATTGGACAGCACGACCATACGATGCCCACCAGCCTGCAGCTTGTCGAGGGCGAGCGGCGCTTCGGGAAAGGCTGGCAACGTCAACCAGGCCTGCATCAGAGTCGCGCGTTGCAAGGGCGAGAAATCGGCACCATACAACGTCGTCGTGTAGTCGAGCGCGTCGGAGGTGATTTGCCCAAAGTCGGCGTACCGATCCATCAACGTACGCAGAAACGAATACTCCAACTGCTTCGCGCGCCAGGTTCCAGCAAACGCAGATGGGTCCGAGACATGCGGGGCGCAGGCTTCCTCAATCGCTGTGACATCAAAGAGTGTTCCGTAAGCATCGAAGACGATACCCGCAAAACCGCCGAATGACGATGCGTTCATTGGTGAAATGCATCACTTTCATGTTCGCTACGACGTAGCGTCGGGATAGAGGTTGCCCAACCCGCCGTCGATATCTGCATTGCCGGGATCACTTGATCAGGCTCGTCTTCGCGCGGATCGGTGTGACACCCGCCGCCTGATCCTCAAATCGTCCAAGGATGAAGAGCAGCGACGAGAGCCGATTCAGATACGCTAGCACCTGCTCGTTCTCTACCCCCCCGTTGTGCGCGAGACGGACGACGAGGCGTTCCGAGCGCCGCACCACCGTCCGAGCGACATCCAGCGCCGCTCCACTCGCCGAATCGCCTGGCAGGATGAAGTGCGGGGGTAGAGGAACATCGGCTTCGAGTTCGTCTGTCGCATGCTCGATCCGCTCCACATGTTCGAGAGTGACGTGATACTTCCCCTGGCTCATCTCTGGCGTGAACGCGAGCTCGGACATCATGAGATAGAGATCTCGTTGTACGTCGATCAGAATCGTTTTCGTCCGATCTGCCAACGCGATTGCACGCGCAAAGCCGATGCTTGAAGTCGCCTCGTCGATCGTACCGAACGCCTCCGGACGATCGTCGTACTTCGGCACTCGACCACCGAGCAGATCCGTATAGCCCTGATCTCCGAGACGCGTGTAAAACGGCATGTGACGCCCTCTCCGTCGGTCGTGATTCCTGCATGAACGCGAGCTTCAGCTAGCCGTCAGACCAGTGAACGGTACTCTTTCTGATGTCATTGCGGCAATGTCCTGTCATACTCCTGCACAACAATAGTTGTTCGGCGCGGCAGACACGGAAAGGGCCGCCGGGTGTGCGTCCGGCGGCCCTTGGTGGTTGCTGTTCCCGCGTCCATTCGGGTTCAGCGTTTGTGGGGTTTGGGGGAGAAGGATGCGTTGGTATGTTCAGCGTCTCATCTCGCTGATATATGTATGATGCCGAATGACCCTGATAGACGTATGACTCCAACCTGAAAACATCCTGAATCTTGAGGTGCTATCCATTCATCACCTCTTCAGGGCGGCACGACCGTAAGGACGTATACTTTTGTTCCGGCGTGACGAACGTACCACTGTTCGCGTGATTCACGCTCACCGAACTGGAACCATCCAGCAAAGATCTGACGCCCGACCCGTTGTTGCCAACAATAGAAGAGATGAATCATGGACCCACGATCAGATGCAGCAGATCAGAACCAATCCGTGTCATCGAACGAGCCAGCCCCTGCCGCTCCTGGCTGGTCCACGTATGCGCCAGCCCCCGCACAGGAAGAAACTTCCGCTGGAATACTCTCGTCAACGGTCGGCAAGGCCGTCTTCGGGTTGGTGATGATCAGCGCGATCTTCTTCGCCTTTGCCGGCGGCATGATTTTCCAGCGTCTGGTTGTGACCTCCAACGCACAGGCGCAGGATGGCGGCGGCCCGGAGACGTTCGACCGCGCCTGGGAGCTCGTCCTCTCCCAGTACGTCGATCAGGACGCGGTCAACCAGGATGTGATGCTGGAGGCCGCGATCGATGGGATGCTGGAAACCCTCCGCGATGAAGGTCACACGCGCTACCTGACTTCGACCGAAGCCACCGCCGAAAGCGAAGGACTCTCCGGCGAATACGTTGGCGTCGGCGTGCATGTCGAGGACACCGAGAACGGCATCACCGTCGTCGCGCCGATCGACGGCTCACCAGCCAAGGATGCCGGGGTGCAATCCGGCGACATCCTTGTCGCCGTCGATGGCCAGGATGTAACTGGACGCTCGGTCAACGAAGTGATCGGGTCGATCCGTGGCGAGGAAGGTTCGCAGGTCACGCTCAGCTTCGATCGGGAAGGTGAGCCTGAAACGCTCACGTTCACGCTGACTCGACAGCGCATCGAGCTGTCCTCCGTCTCCTGGACCATGCTCGACGACAATATTGCGGACATCCGCCTCTCGCAGTTCACGAGTGGCTCGGGTGACGATGTGCAGGCAGCGCTCAGCGAAGCCCAGGACGCCGGCGCGGAAGGTGTCGTCCTCGATCTACGCAACAACCCGGGCGGATACATCAGCGAAGCTATCAAGATCGGTTCGACGTTCGTGCCCGAAGATTCGACCGTCTTCGTGAGCCAGTTCCGTGATGGGTCGCGAGAGGATCACGACGCCACCGAACAGGATGTCCATATCGGCGACCTCCCGCTCGTCGTCCTCATCAATGAAGGCTCAGCATCGTCGTCGGAGATCGTGTCGGGCGCGATCAAGTCGAACAACCCGAACGCAACCGTGATCGGAGAGACAACGTTCGGCACCGGCACGGTCCTATCCAACTACGATCTCGGAGACGGTTCAGCCATTCTGCTCGGGACTGAACTGTGGCTCACGCCTGAGGGCAAGCTCATCAAGAATCAGGGGATTCGCCCTGACGTGATTGTCGCGATGCCAGATGGAGTGTTTCCATTCATCCCAGTCGATAACGCCGAGCCGAACGATACCGAAATCAATGACCTGCAGCTCGAGTGGGCGCAGGACATTCTTACCGTCGAGTAGCGTCGCCCACGTCTCTGCCCGCGTCCGGTTCACGCCATCGCGCGCGACGAGTCGTCAGCAGCCGGGTCACGAGGTACTCGTACTCCTGCTGACGGCCCCGTCGCTTCTTCGGCTCGTCCCAGTTGATGCCCTTTTCGTAATTGCAGCTAGCATGCGTCAACCCGAGATTGAGCAGTTCCTCCGTCCCGCCACCGCTACGTGGAACAATATGTTCAACCGTCGCCCCGCCACCATCACGGGCATCAAAGCGCAACGGGCCGGCGCAGATCAGGCACTTGCCAATCCAGTCTTCGTCCACGCGTCTGAAGGTAGCGTCAGTCTCCGCAATCGCAGTCATGAGGTCGATACGGGCCACGAGAACGCTCCAATGTCTGCCAGTGGCGAGTGCGACGGCTATGATAGGCTAGGACGCCTCCTAGCACCGGCTCGTGCCGCACAGGGTGTCCACGTGGATTCAACCACGTTTTGTCATGAGTTCTGAATGACCGGAAATGAGACGATGACGGAGACTATCGCATTGGCGTCTGGCCCCCTGGACGGCGTGCGCGTGCTGGACCTGTCGCGCGTGCTGGCTGGCCCGTACTGCACGATGGTCCTCGGCGACCTGGGCGCAGACGTAATCAAGGTCGAGCAGCCTGGCAAGGGCGATGACACGCGTGCCTGGGGTCCGCCCTGGGCCGGAACCGAGAGCGCCTACTTCCTGTCGGTAAATCGCAACAAGCGCGGCATCACGCTCAATCTCAAACACCCGGAAGCGCAGGAGATCATACGTCAGCTGGCCATGGAGAGCGACATCGTCGTCGAGAACTACAAGATCGGCACGCTGGAGCGCATAGGCATCGGCTTCGAGCAGCTACGCGAAATCAACCCACGCCTGATCTGGGCGACCATCTCCGGCTATGGTCTCGATGGCCCGCTGGCCGACAAGGCGGGCTATGACTTCGCGGTGCAGGGCGAGAGCGGCATCATGGCGATTACTGGTGAGCCAGACGGCGACCCTATGAAGGTTGGCGTCGCGATCGTCGACATTACGACCGGCCTGTTCGCCGTCGTCTCAATCCTCGCCGCGATGCGCGCCCGTGACATCACTGGCGTCGGGCAGCGCATTGACGCCAGTCTGATGATGTCAGCGGTGGCATGGCTCGCCAACGTTGGCCAGAGCCACCTTGTGTCGGGACAGCCAGCAAAACGCTACGGCAACGCCCACGCGAACATCGTCCCCTACCAGGCATTCCGAGCGCGCGACCAGTACATGACGATCACCGTCGGAAACGACAAGCAGTTCCAGGCGCTATGCGAGATCATCGGTCAACCGGAACTGGCGACTGATCTGCGCTATGCAACCAACCCTGCCCGCGTTGCTAACCGCGACGAATTGATTCCGATCCTCGAAGCCGTCTTCCTGACTCGCGACGCCGACGCGTGGCTCGACGCGTGTTACAAGGCTGGCATTCCGAGCGGTCGCATCAACACGGTCGAGCAGGTCTTCGAGCATCCGCAGGTGCTGGCACGCCGGATGCTCGTAGACATTCCGCACCCGACCGCCGAGGTGCTGAAGATGGCGGGCATTCCCTATGAGCTATCCGATACGCCGGGTTCGATCCGCCTGGCCCCACCTCTCCTCGGCCAGCACACGGAGGAGATTCTCAGCGAACGGCTCGGCAGGACCGCCGAACAGATCCAGGATCTCCGGAAAGAAGGGGTCATTTGACCGAACATGAATCGACACCGCAAGACGAGTCCAAGCCTATCGAACAACTCGCGGAATCCATGACCCAGCCTGAGTCCAACGAGGACACAGAAACGTCGCCAGGTTCTCACAGCAGCGGAGCGATGGATAACGAGGGCGAGGACGCCGGTCGCACGTCTCGTGATGTGCTGTACGAATCCATCAGCATGCAGCTCGTCGGGGCAGGCGTGTTCACGCCTGCTCGCGACTTTGTCGATGTTGTGCGGCAGGCGGCAGGCACGCGCGTGTCGCCCCGCGACATCGCGGCCATTGTGTCGCAGATCGCGCTTTCAGGGTCTGAAGTGTCCGCTGAAGCGGTCGCGGAGATCGCCGCGTCGTCTTCAGGAGGCCGCTCGCAACGGCAGCAGCGCAACGCGGATCAGTGGCGGGCGCTCGGCGCGGCGCTCGCACTGCGCGAACTCGATGGCTCGACCGATGGACAACGCGCTTTCGTCGGTGAGGCACGGCGCATTGCGGGCAGGAACGCGACCGACGGACTCGTGCTTCAGATCGCCCTTGCCCTTGCTGATATCGGCGCCACGTTCGACGCCGAAACGGTCGGCAAGCTCGGAAAACGCCTCGCCGCGAGCGCCCCCGACATCAACCCTGAGTCAATGAAAGACATCGTCCACTCCGAACTCCGCAGCCTGCATCGCGCAGAACGCGCCGACGCCATCAGTAAGCGCAAGACCCGCTCATCGTCTGGAGCCAGACGGAATCCCGCATCGTCGTCGAACGCTTCGAGCTACCTGTCCAACCCAGGCGCACGGAAACTCCGCCCCGGAAGGAAGAACATCCGCTCGCTGCCCAAAAAGGGGTCGGATGGCGGGGAATCGGTATAGGTTGATAGATGTGCTCACAAGCGCGGCCCTCACCACCCGCCACCCGGGGCGGTGAGGGCCGTCGTCCTCTCGTTACTCGGGTGCGTCCACCTCAAGCGTCGTGCCGATATCGTATATGAGCAGGTCGGACAGGAACGAGCCGTTTGAGCCGTCCTCGTTCGTCCAGGTGATGTCACCCATCTGCTTGATCATCATGCTGAGCTCTGTGTCAATCCAGACCTCGACCTGACCCTCAACGTCGCTCACGTTCCCGCCGGTAAGCAAATCAGCCTGAGCGAGATAGTTTTCGCCGGTAATGACGTAATGGACCGTGTCACGCCCACTGATCTCTTCTTCTCCTTCGCGCTCGGCCTGAAGTTCTGAATCCAGCGGCGGCACTTCCTGGAGGAAGATCGATGGCGAGAAGAGATTGGAATCGGTACCAGGAGGAAGCGGAATGATGGAACCATCCCCCTGATTCACGTAATTCGTCTCATCAACCAGCCACGTTTCGATGTTCTGGTCCCCCGTGGCGACCGACATGTGATAGTTCTCCAGGGACGCCTGTTCGATCTCCATTCCAATAGTGGTGTCGGGCTGGTCGGCAGCACCGCTTACGTCGAACGTGAAGGTCATTATGAAGTTAGGAATCGCCTCAGGGTCAATTGGCTGCACATCGGCCAATGGATCGTCTTCACCTTCACTACCGCTGGTCGTCGGCGACGCGTCCGTTCCGAGTCCTTCAGTCGCGGTGACAGCGGCAGAGGCGGTGGTGGTAGATGTGGCTTCGGTTTCTTCAGTAGGCGATGCTGCTGGATCTTCCTCAGTCGCCGTTGCCGACTCAGTCGCGCCTTCCGCTTCTGTCGCGGTTGCCTCCAGCGTTGCGGTGGCTTCTGCTTCGGAAGCAGTTGGGCTGGCGTCAATGCTCGTTTCGGCTGTGGCTACCGCCGTCGTGTCGGCAGCGTTATCATCATCGTCGTCGCCGCATGCGATAGTAAACAGCAGCGCGATCATGCAGAGCATTGACAACAGCAACATGCGCCGTCCGCTTGCGGCCCGAGGCCATCCCATTCTATTCAAGTTCGCTCCTTCGGCTCTCACTACCATCAACTTGTCAGCACTCCTGCCCCTGGGTATCACCAGGACACGTCAATCCTCTGGCGGCCATCTTCGTCCCAACCGACAGTCACGAATGCCGTCGGACGGACAAAGCCGTTCCGGATATCCTCCAACAGCAAGTCTCGCACCGCGGGCGGCTCGAACTCGCTGTCGTTGCCGATCACAGGTACGAACCGGACTCCAGGTCGTTCCTCCGGAACCTCGTCGTCCGACAGCGTGCACAGAAAGCAGAGTGTCAGTGACTTTCCGGCCTGTTCAATGACGTAGAGCAGCCGTTCCGGTCGGGCCGAGACACCCGCCATTTGCAACACGGCCCGGCTCGCGGCGCGCTGAACCGTCTCGCCTGGTCGGACATCGGCGCTGGGCAGCTTCACATTCCCGAACGCCGAGAGCGCTAACACGTCTCCGGCCCCGCCGAGTTCGACGGGCATCGGGATGACGGCAACCGCTCGCACCTCAACGCTACCGCCTGGGGATGTCGGCATCCGACCCCATTCTTCATCAACCACGCGTCTGCTGCTTTCTCATGATGAGCCGCGCTCAAAAGCTTTAGGATTACCAACGCTCCCGATGCACGAAGGTATCGAGCGGTTTCCGACCACGCTTGAGAGACGCAGACGGAACATCATCGTCCGGATACCCGATCGGGATCACACCAACGGGTGTGACCTCCGGCGGGATGCCGAGCAAGGCACGCAGTCCATCCGTGTCGGGGATGCCAGCGTAGCCTGCCGCCAGCCCTCGATCAACGACGCCCAGCAACAGGATCATGACTGAGCAGCCGATATCCAGAAACCAGAATGGCACCGGCCACTCAATCTCCGTGCCGTCCGCGTCGACCTTGTCCCGTTCCTGATAGCGCTGATGATAGGCCGCCTCGCTGACACACGGGATGGCCTGCACCGGCGCTTCCGAAATCCAGCGATGCCCGAATCGTTCCGCGTACTCGTCTTCCATGCAGAAACTGGCGACTTCGCGGCGAAGGTCCGGATCGGTCACGATGATGAACGACTGACCCTGCGTAAAACCGGCACTCGGTGCGCGTTGCGCGAGCCGTAGCAGGTCGTCAATAACGGTCAGGTCGACAGGGTCCGGCTTGAAGTGACGCACCATCCGACGTTTGCGGACGATATCGGCGAACTCCATAGTGGCACCAGCCTCCCAGATCGGGACGAGCCGCGACATGCGAGTCATCGCGACACTTCACGATACCCCGCTCACGTCCACGACTGCAACCAGAACGGAGAGCCTCAGTCGTGTATTCTCACCGCGAGATGAAAGCAACACACAAGCGTGACAGATAGGTATGAGGAGCGAGGATGACAGACACAACACACACGGCGAAGGAACGCCTGTTCACGGCGATCGCCGAGCGTGAGGGCGAACTGATTGAGCTGATCCAGCGCATGGTGCGCTGCGAGTCGATGCTTGGCAACGAAGCAGGAGTCCAGCAGGTCGTGGCGGACTATATCCGCCAGGGTGGAGTCGAACCAGATGTCTGGGAAATGCCGGAGAATCTGCTGCAACGCCCTGGCGCGGGCAACAGCGGCGTGCCGTTCGCAGGTCGACCAAATGTCGCAGCGGTCTACCCTGGTGCGGGCGCGGGTAGGTCGCTGATCCTCAATGGACACGTCGATGTCGTGAGTCCTGAGCCGCTGACGAACTGGCACTATGACCCATGGGCAGCTGAGATCGTCGGACGAAAGATGTACGGGAGGGGCGCCTATGACATGAAGTGCGGAGCGGCGATCAACATGTTTCTGGCGCGCCTGATCCGTGACCTCGACATCGAGCTTCAGGGCGATCTGACGATCCAAAGTGTGATCGAAGAGGAATGTACCGGCAACGGCGCGCTCTCCGCCTGCTTCCGCGACGATACCCGCTACCGCGCCGACGCGGTCATCGTCACCGAATCGACGAACCACACGTACACGGCGGCGCATGTTGGCGTGGTCTGGTTCCGTGTCGAGGTCCTCGGCGAAGCGGTTCACGCCGCCGTGGCCTGGAAAGGCGTCAACGCCATCTATCGGATGATTCCGATCATCCAGGAGCTTCAAGCGCTCGACGCGCGTCTGAACGAGCAGACGCATCCCATGTTCGAGGGCATCGAACATCCGATCAACCTCAATCTCGGGACGATTCAGGGTGGAGACTGGCCCTCGAACGTGGCTGGGAAGTGCACCATAGAGTGTCGACTGTCGTTCTACCCCGGCCAGTCGGTTGAAGAGACTCGCTCCGCCATCGCCGAGGCCATCGACCGCGCGACCGAGCGTGACGCATGGCTTATCGAGCATCCACTAACGCTGTCGTGGTACGGATTTCAGAGTGTGGGGTCGTCAATTGCGCCCGAGGAACCGCTCGTCCAGCTGCTCGCTAGTCATCACGAAGCGATCCATGGAACACCACCCGCGCCGAATAGCGGAACCGGCACGAACGACATGCGAAACTTCAATGTCTATGCAGATATGCCCGCACTCTGCTACGGCTGCAATGGGTTTGGCGCGCACGAAGCCGACGAATGGCTCGATCTGGATTCGCTGATTCCGACGGCCCAGGTACTCGCCGGAACGATTCTCGACTGGTGCGGCGTCCACCGCGCTTGACGTTATGCCCTGACAATCTCGATAATCGTGTCAGACGACCGCCTTGAAGGCGGTCAGTGCGTGCGCGCCGGTCAACGCGAGCCTGAGGAAATCCAATTCGATGACACACCTACGCTATCTGCACGACTCGTACGAGCGGGAGTTTGACGCGACGGTTACGGAGATCACGGGCGACGGCGCACTCGTTCTTGATGCGACCTCGTTCTACGCGACCAGCGGAGGCCAACCACACGACACTGGCACGCTCACGAACGGCGATCGTGTCTGGCAGGTCGTCGGCGTTACGAAGCGTGGCCCGGACGTGCTGCACGTCATCGACGCTGTGTGTGAGATGCCGTCGCTCGGAGAGACGCTCCACGGGACACTCGACTGGGAACGACGGTATCGGCTGATGCGCACACATTCGGCGTTGCACGTCCTCTGCGGAGTTGTATTTCGGGAGTTCGGCGCGCTCGTCACCGGCGGCAATATGGCGACCGACAAGGCGCGCATGGACTTCGAACTAGACGACCTCAATCCCGAGCGCGTGGCACACATCGAGCGCGTCGCGAACGACGAGATCGCGCAGGAGCGTGCCATCACCTGGCGCTCACTCCCTCGCGATGAGGCGTTTGCGATACCTGATCTGATTCGGACGAAGATTAATTTGCTCCCGACGGGGATCACCGAGATTCGAATCGTCGACATCGCTGGTCTTGACCTTCAGGCGGACGGCGGAACCCACGTCCGCAATACGCAGGAGATCGGAGGCATCCGTGTCATCGGGACGCGCTCCAAGGGACGCAATAACAAACGTCTCGAAATCGAGCTGGTGGAGAATCACACGACCACGAAAGTAGCCGAACAGCAGGCAGCAGAAATGAGAACAGTGTGACGAATATGAGCCTCGGCGCTCGACTCGACTGGGCAAGGCTGCGTTCCAGACGCGCGCCTGACCTGCATGGCTGGGTCAAGGTAGACCTCGAAGCGATGTGGGCGACGCCCGATCTCCTCTACCTGTGCGATGGCGCACCATCGCCGGAACAGATGCCGGTGGACCGCCTTCGGCAGGCGCAGGCTCATGCCTGGGAGGAAGCGGGCGACATTCTGTCGTACGGAGAATCACTCGGTCACGAGCCGCTGCGGTCCGCCATCGCCGAGCGCATGGCGGACCGTGGTGTCAGCGACATTGACGCCGATCAGATTCTGATCACGAACGGGTCGCAGCAGGGGCTTGATCTCGTTGCTCGGGCTTTGTTCGATCGTGGCGACATCGTCATTGTTGAAGGCCCGACGTACTTCGGCGCGTTGCAGGCGTTCGATGCGTACGGGGTCGAATATCGCGTCGCTCCGATGGACGAACACGGGTTAATTCCAGAGTTGCTCGAACCACTGCTCATCCAGGAGCCGCGTCCCAAGGCCATCTACACGGTCCCAACGTTCCAGAATCCGACCGGAGTAACGTTATCACCCGAGCGTCGTGAACAGCTCCTTGCGCTCGCGCGCTTGGCGAACGTCGCAGTGATCGAGGATGATCCGTATGGAGAGATTTACTATACGGACGAGCCAGTCGCACCGCTGCGCGCGCTCGATCCGAATGTCATCTATCTTGGCACGTTCTCGAAGACGCTTGCACCTGCCCTGCGGATGGGCTGGCTGGTCGCGCCACCTGACATCTTCAGGCTGGCATCGAACTCGAAGGAAGCCGTCGACATCATGTCAGACCGCTTCGTTCAGCGCGCTGTCGTTGGGACCATCGCCGACGGCTGGCTCGACAACCAGCTAGTCGGAGGGCGTGCGTTCTATCGCGAACGACGCGACAGGATGCTCGCAGCGCTCGAACGCGAGATGCCGGAAGGAGTGAGCTGGACAAAGCCAGAGGGAGGCTTCTTCCTGTGGCTTTCGCTCCCCAACGGTCTTACTGGCGATGTACTTCTCCGACAGGCGCTCACGCATCAGCTTGGCTTCCTGCCAGGATCGTGTTTCTATCCCGACTCCCGTCCGGATACCGCCCTACGCCTCTCATGGCCAACTACAGCTCCCGACATGATCGACGAGGGCATCCGTCGCCTCGGCCTCGCAATCCGCGAGTGCCTGTCAGAGCAAATAATCTAAAGGAGAGTTTAGCCAACCCTCCCGTTCGCAGTGTTGGTAACGCGTTACGGATCAGGATTGAAACGAGGGCCAACACCGGAGGGAGGGTTCGACAACCCTCCCTCACCGGGTATATGACTCTAGTCCGCCATGACCGCTGTCGGCATGTTCGCTCGAACCGTCTTCGCCAACCGACCGATGCCATCGTCAATCTGCTGCTCGTTGACCGCGCTGAACGACAGGCGCAGCGATCGCGCTCCGGAACCGTCGGAGTAGAACGACGTTCCAGGGATATAGTCGACCAGGTTCTCACGCGCCTGGCTCACGATCTCGACTGCGCTGACACCCTCCGGTAGGGTAACCCAGAGGAAAAAACCACCCTTCGGCTTCGTCCAGGTCACGCCGTCGGGCATGTCTCGCTCCAAGGCGGCCAGCATGTGATTGCACTTCGCTTGATAGATCTTCTGCAGGTTCGCGATATGTTCCGCATGTTTTCCAGACGAGATGAACCATTCGGCCAGCGCCGCAGTGTACGTGTTGCGCAGGCTGTCGGTGCGACCGCGTGAGAGAATTCCGATGATGTCTAACGGTCCTGCACACCAGCCAAGGCGCAGACCCGCAGCGATCGTCTTGGACAATGTGCCGAACAACAGGACCGAGCCGGGCTTCGCCAGGCTATAGATCGTCGGCTTCTTCTCGCCTTCGAAGCGCAGGTCGATGTATGCGTCGTCCTCAAGGATCAGCAGACCGCGCTCGTCCGCGATCCTCGCCAGTGCGTGACGCCGTTCGACCGACAGCTCGACACCAGCCGGGTTCTGAAAGGTCGGAATCGTGTACAGAAACTTCGGCTTGCGGCCCTCAGCTTCGAGCTTGTCCAGCGCCAGGATGACTTTGGCAGGATCGATCCCATCCTCATCCACCTCGACGCCGACGACCTCCGCTCCGGCGAGCCGGAACATCCCGGTCGCGCCCATCCAGGCCGGCGCGTCCGCGAGGACGACATCTCCCGGATCGACAACCATATCGACGACGAGTCCCAGGCCGCTCGATGCGCCAGCCGACAACAGGATTTGCTCCGCTTCGACCTCGACGTCGTAGTCGCGCTTCAGCTTTTCCGCCAATGCGACTGCCAGACCGTCCGGACCGACCGGGTTGGCATAGCCAAGCGTCTCGCGCCGATTATTCTCAGCGAGAATCTCGGCAGCCTCCGCCATATCTTCAAGGGGGAGCGAATCGGAGTCGGGATCTCCATAGACGAACGAGACCATCTCCTTCGGAGCCGTCCGCGACGGGCGCGACATCTTGGCGGCAATCTGGCCGCGGCGCGACCAGCGTCCTTCCCAGGTTGAATCCATCAGTCATTCCTCCCTGGAGGCCGCAACCGGATGCTGCACGCCTCTAACTGCAATCCACGCTCCACATATGATGTCCCGATTGCGCGAACGCCAGCACACACCGTGGCAACGTGATCTCATCCGCGACCCATGGCAGTTTGCCGGGTAGTCTGAGTATAGCGAAGGGATTGACGTTCGGCTTGTCGACAGTGTCAAATGACAATATCCCCCTGACCTATGCGGAATGCGTCGGCGTGACACATCGATCGCGGCAGGGGGATATCCATCTTGTCAAAGGATCGGTCTGAAAGTTCCTACCGACTGTCAGGCAACTCCAGCGGATTGTTCAGCCTCAGAACTGCTCTTCTTCCCGCGCTGACCCGATTCCTCAAGAAGCTTCATAAAGGTTTCGAAGAGTTCCCTGCGGAGTTCGATGGAACACGATAGAAGTTCCTGCTGCAGATCATCTGGGAAAGAGCGCGCGTCGAGGAACTCCGCGAAATCCGAATCCAATGTCGTAACCTCGGACTCGATTCGCACGAACTCGTCGACATCCTGACCAAGAACATGGGCGATGTCCGACAACACCTGGAAGCTTGGAAGCGTCTGTCCGCGTTCCAGCCGACTCAGATGCGACGCGGAAATCCCTGCCTGCGAGGAGAGTTCATCGAGCGTGAGTCCGTTCATGCGACGCAACCGGCGAATTGCCGGTCCGATCCGCTGTCGCTGAATGCCTGGGCGCTGAGCCATCCACGACCTCATTTCTACATGTCCCCTTTCGACACCACACCGGCATCGTCACTCCCATGGCGGAGGGAGTGTCCAGTCCTGTTCCGGCAGTACGGGGCTTGAGTCCATGCGCCATTGCATGCTAACAAGGTCGCACTTTCGCCGGATGCATACCGTTATACAGCCAACAGGTCAGTTTTGGAAAGTGTTTTGTCCATAATAGCGTATTTTCATTGTCCTATGTCGGTAGATTGGTCGCATACCGAGTTGAATGACAGTTGTTCGCAGATGATCTCCAGCGTTCGATACCAATACCCTGAATCGTCGCCGTCGAATGGTGCCCGCTGGAACGTATCGTCTGCGGAGTATCATCGTGTCCCTCAACTAGTCGTCCGACGTGCGAACCACGACGAGCGCGCCTGACCGATGTCTGGACGGCGATACGCCAGATTACAAGAGCATCATTCAGGTAGCACTCGACAGCGCGGTTGCCGAAGGAGAATCGGCTTCGGGCATTCCAGCGGGACAATGCAGAAACGAGTGACAACCATATGCGCGCGAGATCGGCTCGAATCACACGACCAACCCGTTTGATGATTCACAGGCATAGTCTGAATCGACCGGGTACAATTGTCGGTCATGATGCGGATGCAACACCGACCTGATTCTGTCGTTCACAATACACCTCGCAAACTGCGGACACGAGCGGAACCGAGGTTGAGACACGTCCGTGAACGCCGCGGGCTCGGCGTAGCGTTCGTGTTCGGGCTACTCGCGCTCACGTTCGACATTCTGTGTGACTATTTCAAGCGTTCCGGACGGAAGCGTCACGAAGCATTGAGTGATGGTGCAGCGCACATCTCCACGGCGCTTGCCGTCTCCATCCCCGCCGCTCCGTTTGTCGAACATCCCCGTCGGTTCGTGCTGCTGGCAGCCGCGAGCGCCGTGGCGATCGATCTCGATCATCTTGTTGCAGCTCGCTCTATCAAGCTGATCCCCAGTATGTCGATGCCTACCCGTCCGTCATCTCACAGCCTGCTGACTATCGGCATCGGCTCGTATGCAGCCGAGCGGCTTTGGCCGGGCACGCAGAGCGGCCTCGCAATGACGCTTGGGCTTGGTTCGCATCTCCTGCGAGACATGGCGACCGGTGGCGCACCACTGTTCATTCCTCGACGCATCGTTGCCATCACTCGGCCACCAGTCGCGTCCATGATGCTGGCACTGGGCGTGTTTGGACGCTGGTACGCTCGACATATGCTGAACCCGCAGCGACCACGCCGCTCGAATCCCCTTGTCCTCGCTCCGGAAGCACTTGTACTGTCATCGCGTGCGTTTCGGGCCGTTCGCGACCGCGACCGATCTCGCGCGGCCTGATCGACAATCATGTGCGCCGAATCAACCGCAGTGTTTGTCATTATTGTGAACTTCCGAACGCCCACGCTGACGATGAGCACATTGAACGCGGTCCTCGCCAGCGATCTCTCAACCAGCACACGCCTGTCGATCACGGTTGTTGACAACAGCTCGAATGACGCTAGCGGAGCATTGATCGAAGAAGCGTTTCCAAGCGTGCGTTTGATTCGCTCCGACGTGAACCTTGGGTTTGCTGGCGGAAACAACCTCGCCTTGCGCGAAATCCTTGCAGAAACCGAGACTGATGCGAAACCAGACAGCGTGTTCGTCCTCCTGTTGAACAGTGACCTCATCGTTGAGCCAACTACACTGGAACGTTGCCTGACGTTCATGAGATATCATCCGACAGCCGGGGTCGTCGGCCCCCAGGTGCGGTTGCCGGATGGAGAGCTTGACCTGGCGTGCCGACGTGGCTTCCCAACGCCTGCCCGCGCCTTCTGGAAGCTGACCGGCCTGTCGCGGGTCTTTCCATCGACCTCGCGCTTCACAGGCTACAACTTGACGCATCTCCCAATCGACGAAACGATCGAGATCGATTCAGGCACTGGGGCGTTCATGCTCGTGCGCCTGTCCGCAGTGCGTGACGTTGGGCTGCTGGACGACGATTTCTTCATGTATGGAGAAGATCTGGACTGGGCATATCGCATCAAGCAGCGAGGCTGGAAGGTGTGGTATATCGCGGAGGCTACCGTGATGCACTTGAAAGGCGCGACAACGCGGAGGCAATCGTCGCTGATGATCGTCGAGTTCTATCGGGCGATGTGGCTCTTTTATCGCAAACATCAGTCGCGCCAGCACGGGTTTCTGCTCGACTCGGTGGTGCTGGGAGGGATTGTGCTGCGCGGATTAATCGCCTATGGCGCAAACGCGCTGCGTCCGAGTGCGGACCGACGGGTTTCGTAACCACATGACCAGTGTATCTTCATCAGCTTCTGGTTCACCTGTTGTCGCGGATGCGCCGGAGCGCAATGAGGGGCATCCGGAGTTCGATCGCGCAGTTCTGGCTGACGCTGGTAGTCCGAACGCGTCCGCATCGACGCCCGCTTCCGTCATGGGATCAGCCCAGGCAACGGAGACGCGCATCCAATCATTGTCTGGCGCGACGCTGCCGCGCCTGGCACGGCGTGCGAGGGACGCCGCTCGGCATGACCGCTTTACCACGCTGTACAGCCTGTCATTGTTTCTGTTCGATGTCATCGCGCTCTCAATTGCATTTGTCGCATCGTTTCGCTTACGTCCTGTCAGCGGACGCTTCGGTCCGACGAGCGAACCGCCCGGAGATGTCTATCTGCTGCTGGCATTCGTGGCAAGTGGCGTCATCCTGTCAGTGTTTACACTGAGCGGCTTCTATCGTCTGCGACGCGCGGTATCCCGGATGGACGATTTCTACAAGATCGTCACGCATGTATCGCTCGGCGTCGTTGTGGCGGTCGCCGGATCGTCGTTCGTGCTGGGCGGTGAACTGGTGTACTCGCGGTTGATGCTTGCCTACGGATGGCTGTTCGCGATCGCAGGGGTCACTGCCGGGCATCTCGTGCACACTGGCATCGTCGGGCGATTACGTGCGCTCGGTGTGGCGACCGACCGACTGCTCATCGTCGGGGCAGGGACGACCGGACGCATGGTCCTCGACAAGATTCGGCGCTCCCCACAGCTCGGCTTCGATGTTGTTGGTTTCGTTCGCCATACGCCGCCCGAGAACCCGCTACCGCCAGAATTGGACGGTGTTCCCATTCTCGGCATGTCCAACCAGCTCGCGGAGGTCGTCGAGGCGTTTACCGTGGATGAGATCATCGTCGCCATCTCTGGCGTACCACATGAGGAGATTCTCGACCTGGTCTACTCGGTCATGCACCTGCCGGTCGCGATTCGCATCTATCCCGACTCGTTTCGGCTTATTACCAGCGACACACTCAGCATCTCCGATTTGAATGGACTCCCGACCGTCAGCGTTCGAACAATCGGTCTGCGCCGAATCGACCGGATGATCAAGCGTGCCGTCGATGTTCTGATCAGCGTTGGGGTTCTCGTCTTCCTCTCCCCGCTCCTATTGCTGATTGCCGTGTCCGTAAAGATATCGTCACCGGGCGGCGTCTTTTTCGTGCAGGAACGCGTTGGGCAGGATGGGCACGCGTTTCAGCTCCTCAAGTTCCGCTCGATGCCGATCGACGCCGAACACGCGAGCGGACCTGTCTGGACGGCCAGCGACGACCCGCGTCCAACCGCCATCGGACGTGTCATGCGCCGCTACTCGCTGGACGAACTGCCGCAATTCGTCAATGTGCTACTTGGGGATATGAGCGTTGTTGGGCCTCGCCCGGAACGGCCATTCTTCGTTGAACAGTTTTCGCAACAGATCCCCGCCTACATGGCGCGCCATCACGAAAAATCAGGCGTCACTGGCTGGGCGCAGGTCAACGGCCTGCGCGGCGACACATCCATCGAAGAGCGTACGCGTTACGATTTGTATTATGTAGAAAACTGGTCGCTACTGTTCGATCTGAAGATCATGGTAAAGACAATCTTCCATATCTTCAGGCCAGACAACAATGCGTACTGAGTAGCGCGCGACAGTAGATATGTTATCGATTCAACCCTGGACCAGGGACGGGTTGAATCGGTAGCATATCTACTGAGGTCTGGATGAGTCGGAGCCTACATCACTTCTGGAGCAGCGATCCCAAGGAGTGCGAGGCCGTTAGCCAGTGTCTGGCGCGTTGCCGCGACCAGGCCGATGCGCATCGCGCGTTGCTGCTCGGGCGCGGTCAGCACGGGGCGCTTGTCGATGTCAGCGTAGAAGTCGTTGAAGCGCCGGGCCAGTTCAAAGACGTAGCTGGCGATGATCAACGGCTTGTACTCGTCCGCCGCACGCTGGACCTCGGACGGGAAGATGCCGATCTGCTGGATCAGGTCGAGCTCCTGCGTCTGCAGATCGTCGAACACGAGATCGGCCTTCAGCACCTCGTCCAGGTGTTCGACGCGCTCCAGGATGCGACAGGCGCGTGCGTGTGCGTACTGGATATACGGCGCGGCGTGACCCTCGAACGAGAGCGCCTCCTCAAGGTCGAAGACGATCACGCGATTGTTATCGCGCATCAGCATGGAGTAGACGATCGCACCGATGCCGATGTCGTGCGCGATCTGTGTCTTCTGCTCGTCCGTCAGCTGGATGTTGCGTGTCTTGTCCTCGATGATGTCGTGGGCGCGCGACTTCGCCTCGGTCGCGAGGTCATCGTAGATAACCGCGTTGCCCTTGCGGCTGCTCATCGCGCCTTCCGGCAGCGTCACGACCTCGTAGGACAGGTGATAGCATTTCTCGGCCTGCTCGAAGCCATACAGTTCCATGACCTTGAAGATCTGCTGCATGTAGAGCGCCTGGCGCACATCAATCACCCAGATCGAACGGTCGATGCCGAAGTCCTCAAACTTGCGCTTCGTCAGGGCAAGGTCTTTGGTCGCGTACAGCGTCGTGCCATCCGAACGCAGAATCGGGAGCGTGCGATAGGTCTCCTTTTCCAACCCCAGTTTCTCGTCGATCTTGACGACCGGCAGACCGTCGCTGACCTCCGCGATGCCGCTCAGTAACAACTCCTTAACAATCTCGCGACCCTCATCCTCGACCTGGCTCTCGAAGAACCAGACATCGAAATCGACGCCGAGCTCATCCCAGATGCGTTTGAAGCTGTCGAGGCTCCACTGGCGCGTCTCCTGCCAGAGGGCCATGAACGCAGGGTCTTCGCGCTCCCAGCGCTGGAATGTCTCGCGTACCTGCAACTGCCAGGCAGGCACATGCTCCCACCAGTCAAGCTGCTCGCCGAGCCGCTGCCAGCGATCGTAGCGTTCCTGCGTGTCTTCCAGCGTCACGAGCGGCGGGATCACGGGTGGACCACCTGAGTGCGACGGCACCGGCGGTGCCTGCTGCGGTCCCTCGCGGCGGATGAGGTCCAACTCGTCGTCAATCTGCTGCCCGACGATCGGCCAGAAGCGGGCCATCGTGTCGTTGTTGTAGATCGCGTCGGTCTTGATCTCGCGCTGATTGGCGATCTGGCCGAGGAGATATGCGACATCCTCGCCAGGAACCCCTGCCTTATAGAGATCCTTCGCCATGCGGTCGATGGATGCCGCGAAACCGGCGTCCATCTTAGCGATTTCATTGAGCAGCCCGACGATCTCGGCGCGGTACTCGAGCCGGCGCACCGCTTCGGTGTAGAGATCACCGAGCCAGCGGCCACGGTTTTCCGGCCCGATCTGATCCTTCTCATCGGCGTGGAACTGCTCGAAGCACCACAGGCAGCGAATGACGTGCATGCCGATATCACCGGGATAGGTCGAGCGCACTGTCTCGTAGCCAGCAAAAGCGGTGATGTTCGCCATAGCGTGGCCGAGACAGGTGTTGCGGAGATGTCCGACGTGGAACTCTTTATGGGTGTTCGGCTGCGCGAACTCAATCATGACCTTGTCGGCCTGCGCCGGACCATGTCCGAACTGAGCACCGCTCCCGACAACCGTATGGACCACCTCGTTCGCGACCAGGTTCGTGTCGAAATACAAGTTCAGAAAGCCGTTGATCGCCTCGACGTGCGCATACTCGGGGCGCTCCATCAGGCGTGCGGCGAACGTCTCAGCAAGTTCCTGAGCCTTGTCCTTCACCCGAGCCTGCTGCTTTGCCTTGCGCTCTTTCTTGGACAGCTCCTCGTCCCCAGCGTCCGCAGGTTCCTCAGCGACCGCGTCATTCGCGAGCGCGAAGCAGACCGATGTGGACGTACCCCATGAACCGGAGAACGGGATCGAGCGCATGTCAAACGGACGCGGGCGATAGCCGAGTTCGGCAATGATCTCATTGATGATGCCGGCGGCCTGCTGTTCGTAACTGCGAAACATGCTGTCTCCCCGTCCAGGACACGCGCGAATACGTTGGCTCATGTGAGCGCAACGTGAAGTATTCCACGTCGGGAACGTGGGACGTGTATTCATCGTCGTAGGGTCGCCGCTTGCCGCGACGGGCGCCGCTGGCCATGTCTCCGGACGTGACAATGAACATCGTGAGACGGCGTCGCTGCGGATCCAGCTTGCGAGGCATGCGTAGCGTCGTACCTCGGTGTCGACACGTTCGAAGCCGCGACTAACGATGTCGGTCGCGGCAAGCGGCGACCATACGTCATTATTGGTCGGGGGCTTTCAACAGTGGTTCATAGCCAACGGGAACCAGACGACGAAAGGGCCAGTGCATTTCTGCTCTGACCCCTCGCGTGTTGACGGCTGATAGCTGACAGCGACGCGCTAGCTGTTCAGGTCGATGTAGATGTTCTTGACCTCGGTGTACAGCTCCATGCCGTGCATGCCGAGTTCGCGACCGAGGCCGGACTTTTTGTAGCCGCCAAACGGGCCGAAGACGCCGGGACCACCGTTGGAGTTAATCGCGACCATGCCGGTGCGCAGCCCGCGGGCGACGCGCATGGCCTTGGCGACATCGCTCGACCAGACCGAGCCAGCCAGTCCGTAATCGTTGGAGTTGGCTTCGCGGACGACCTCGTCCTCGTCCGCAAACGGGATGACCGAGATCACTGGGCCAAAGATCTCTTCGCGCGCGATGCGCATGTTGTTATTCACCTGCGCGAAGATCGTGGGCTGAAGGAAGTTGCCCTGCTCCATGTTCGACGGGCGAACACCACCGTAGACCAGTTCCGCACCCTCGCTGCGACCGATCTCAACGTAGTTCGAGACGCGCTCGTACTGGCTCTTCGAGATCAGCGGACCCATCTGCGTGCCAGACGCAAGCGGATCGCCAACCGTGTATGCCTCGGTCTGGTCGATCAGGTGTTGCATGAAGTTGTCGTACTGCTGCTTGCCGACAAAGATGCGTGTCCGCGCCGTGCAGGTCTGGCCCGAGTTGCCGAAACCAGCCGGAACCGCTGAGGCCGCTGCCTTCTCCATGTCAGCGTCGGCGAAGATGATGTTGGGACTCTTGCCGCCTAGCTCCAGCGACACTTTCTTGATCGTGTCGGACGACGCCCGCAGGATCTTCGACCCCGTCTCCGTCTCGCCAGTGAAGGCGATCTTGTCGAT